>JADHEF010000310.1_pt1 | contig 56909 bp, 54 predicted proteins | sample 8952391 | NCBI WGS metagenome assembly JADHEF01 (sample SAMN16124439, study PRJNA663245) | bioreactor sludge metagenome | isolation source: sludge (nitrite) | place: India:Bengaluru | collected 2019-02-28 | reverse complement strand
AGGCACCCAGCAGGACGGCGACGGACAGGGACTGGGCATGCGGGCGGAACGTGGAGAAAGACATGGCCGGGTCGATGCGGGAAACGATCCGTCAAAGCTAGCAGACGCCGGTGACCGGCCGCTGACGCAGCTCTTCGTCGCGCACGGGGAATGCAGCGTTGCGCCTGCCGCTGGCGATGGCAGTGCACACTTCACGGCTTTCTGATCGAAAGAGCCACCGCCATGGACATCGGATTCCTCGGCCTGGGCCACATGGGCCAGGCCATCGCCCGCAACCTGCTCGCCGCCGGCCACGCCGTCGTCGTCTGGAACCGCAGCGCCGCACCGGTACAGGCGCTGGCCGCCGCCGGCGCTTCGGCCGCCGCGACGCCGGCCGAAGCGGCGCGGCCGGTGCTGTTCTCGATGCTGGCCAACGACGAGGCCGTGCGCGAGGTACTGCTCGAACGCGGCGTGCTCGACGCGCTGCCGGCCGGTGCGGTGCACGTCAACCTGGCCACGGTGTCGGTCGCGTTGGCGCGCGAACTGGCGGCCCTGCACGCCGAGCGCGGCGTCGATTACCTGGCCGTGCCGGTGCTCGGCCGGCCCGATGTGGCTGCGGCAGGCAAGCTCAACCTGCTCGCCGCCGGCCCGGCGCAGGCCATCGACCACGTGCAGGCGCTGCTGGACGTGATCGGCGCGAAGACCTGGCGCTTCGGCGAACGCGCCGAACAGGCCAACGCGGTGAAGCTGGCCGCCAACTTCTGCCTGACCAGCGCCATCGGCACGATGGGCGAAGCCGCCGCACTGGTGCGCGGACACGAGGTGGCCCCGGCCGATTTCCTCGCCATGCTCACCTCCACGCTGTTCGCCGCGCCGGCCTACCAGGGCTACGGCGGCATGATCGCGGCCGAACGCTACACGCCTGCCGGCTTCAAGCTGCCGCTGGGGCTGAAGGACGTGCGTCTGGTGCTGACGGCCGGCGAAGCCACGCACGTGCCGATGCCGCTGGCCTCGGTGCTGCGCGACGGCTTCATCGAAGCCATCGCCCACGGCGACGGCGATGCGGACTGGGCGGCACTGGCCAACGTGGCCAAGCGGCGTGCAGGTCAGGGCTGAGAGCTTGCTCCACCACTCGGCACGCAAGGCCGGCAGTCGGAACCCCGCTGCCACCACGGCATCGGCGCCCGTGCTTGGCCGCCACCGCTGTGCTCTTGTCGGCCGGCATCGCCACAACCGGCCATGCGCGGCGGCGCGCGGCGGACATGCGGCGCGCCGGGCGGCTCAGGCCGGCTTCGGGTACGTGTAGAAACCCTCGCCGCTCGCCACGCCGAGCTTGCCGTGGTCGATGTAGTGCTCCTTCAGGTAACGGGCAAAAACCTGTGCCTTCGGCCCGCCGGCGGCGGCGATGTTGTACGCGGTATTCAGGCCGACGATATCGTAGATACGGAACGGACCGACCGGCGCGCCGGTGCCGATGCACCAGGCCTTGTCCACGTCCTGCGGGCTGGCGATGCCGTCCACCAGCAGGCTGCCGGCGGCATCGAGGAACGGCACCAGCAGCGAATTGAGCACATAACCCGGCCGCTCCTTGTGCAGCTCGATCGGCACCATGCCGATGGCCTTGGCGAATGCCACCACCTGCGCCTGCACCTGCGGGTCGGTGCCGGCGTGGCCCATCACCTCGGCCAGGTTGTGCCGCCAGATCTCGTTGGCGAAGTGCAGGGCGATGAATTTCTCCGGCCTGCCGCTGGCATCGGCCATCGCGCTTGGCAGCAGCGTGGAGGAGTTGCTGGCGAACACCGTGTGCGCCGGCGCCAGCGCGCCCAGCTCGGCGTACACCTTGCGCTTGAGCGCCAGTTGTTCGGGGATGGCTTCGATCACCAGATCGGCCTGCGCGGCGGCGGCCTTGAGGTCGGTGGCATACGCGATGCGCGCCAGTGCGGCCTCCACCGCCGCAGGCGTGGCGTCCTTCAGGTCGTGCAGATAGCGCTGGGCGAGCGCAGAAAACGTCTGCCTTGCCTTGTCGATCAAGGCCGCATCGATGTCGTAGGCGACGACGTCGAAGCCGTGGTACGCGCTCTGGAACGCGATCTGTGCCCCGAGCACGCCAGTACCCAGCACGGTGATGTGGCGAAACGCCATGGCGGCACTCCTGTGCGATGGAATGCGGATTATCGCGTACCGGCGCCGCTGGAATCCGGCTGAACCGCGGCCATCCCGTGGCCTGCCGCCGCATGAACCGGGTGCGCCGTCGGGTCAACACCGCCGTCTTGCCCGACGTTCTCCGCCATGCCTGCCAACGACGGCGGCATTTTCCGGAGAGCCTGATGTCTTCCGCATTGCGTCCCCTGCTGCTTGCCGCGGGTCTCGCGGTGGTTTCCACCTGCATGGTGTACACGTCGGACGCCGAGGCGCGCGTCGTGGTCGACGTCGGCATCGACGTGCCGCCGCCCTTGCCGCGCCCGTTGCCGCCTCCGCCACCGCGTGCCGGCTACGCGTGGGCTCCGGGCTTCTGGCGCTGGGATGCCCCGCGTCACCGCCACGTGTGGGTGGACGGCCACTGGGAACGGGTCCGCGCCGGCTACGCCTATCGCCCGGCGCACTGGGTGCGGCGAGGCCCGGACTGGCGTTTCGTGCCGGGGCATTGGGCGCGCCGCTGAGCGGCCGGCGCAGTCGCAACGGCAGCCCCGTCCATGTGCGGGGCCGCCAGGCTATTTGCCTGCCATGTCCGACGCGGCGGCGCAGCCGCTGCCGTCGGTGCAGGCGGCCGCGCGGCGCAACTGGTCGTCGCTGAGTTGCGGCGGCGGCCGGGCCACCGCGGACTGGATCGGGCCCTTCACGCCCGGCAAGCTCTGCAGGCCCTTCGCCGCCAATCCGATCAGGCCGTAGAGGCCGTACATCACGTAGCCGCCACCTTGGCTCACCTGCTCCGGGCTGGGCGGCGGTTTGTAGCCCTTGTCGAAGCGGTTGGGTGCGGGTGCGTACGGATTGCGGTACTTGTACAGGTCCACCGGCTCGCCTTCGTCGATCACCGCGCGCACCTCGCCGAGCGTGGTCACGCCCTGTGTTCCCCCGGCTTGCGACGACGGTTGCATTGCAGCCCCGGCCGGCGCTGCGGCGGCCGGGGTTGCGGCCGGCCCATCCACCTGCGTCTGCACCTGCGCCCGGGCCATGCCGGCCAGCGCCATCAGGCCGAGTACGCACCCGAACCGGGCCACATCCGCCATTGCTTCGTCCTTGCCACATCCGGTGGCGGCAGGATAAGGCCGGTCTCGTTGGTTTTCCGTTGCCGCAGATGAACGCCGCGACGACCGGCCACGCGGCACGCACCGCGATGTGCGGCATGGCGACGACGAAGCGAACTTGAACGCCATGGAAACGCGGCCTTGCCTGCCCAGGCCCGGTACGCGCGGTTTCCGGCCCCTCGGCGATACCGCAACTCACTGTATTCGCTCGCATTCACTTGTTTTAGATGCATATATGGAATGGACTGCATTCAAAAGTTTCATTTTTGGAATGGAATTGTTTCCCGTAGCGTTCGCGGCCTTCCCCGAATACGCAAGGACGAACCCGGTCATGATCATTTCCAGTCCGATGGATTACCGCGAAGCGGCGCGCCGCCGGTTGCCGCGCTTCCTGTTCGACTACATCGACGGCGGTGCGGTTGGCGAAGGCACGATGAACGCCAACGTGCGCGAACTGCAGGACATCGCCTTGCGCCAGCGCGTGCTCACCAGCGTCGGCGTGCCCTCGCTGGAATGCGAGATCCTCGGCAGCCGCTGGGGCTTGCCGGTGGCGCTCGGCCCGGTCGGTGCCACTGGCATGTATGCCCGCCGCGGCGAGGTGCAGGCCGCCCGTGCCGCTGCCTCGCGCCACATTCCCTACACGCTGTCCACCGTGTCGGTGTGCGCGATCGAGGAAGTGGCCCGCGGCGCGGGCGGCGAGCAATGGTCGCAACTGTACGTGCTCAAGGACCGCGGCTACATGCGCAATGCGCTGCAGCGCGCGTGGGCGGCGGGCATGCATTCGCTGGTGTTCACGGTGGACATGCCGGTGCCCGGCTCGCGCTACCGCGACCGCCATTCGGGCATGTCCGGTCCGTACTCCAAGCTGCGCCAGTACCTGCAGGCACTGTCGCATCCGCACTGGGCATTGGACGTCGGCCTCGCGGGCAGGCCGCTGTCGTTCGGCAACATCGAGGCCTACACCGGCCGGCACATGCGCATGGACGACTACATGGGTTTCATCGGCTCCAACTTCGACCCGTCGATCGGCTGGCACGACCTGCAATGGATCCGCGACGAATGGAAGGGCAAGCTGATCCTGAAGGGCCTGCTGGACGTGGAAGATGCCCGCGAAGCGGTGCGGCTGGGAGCGGACGGCATCGTCGTGTCCAACCACGGCGGACGCCAGCTCGACGGCGCCATCCCGACCGCGCGGGCTCTGCCGGCCGTGGCCGACGCGGTGGGCGACGATCTGACCGTGCTGGTCGATTCGGGCGTGCGCTCGGGCCTGGACGTGATCCGCATGCTGGCCCTGGGAGCAAAGGGCGTGCTGCTCGGCCGCGCCTACATCTACGCACTGGCTGCAGCCGGCGAAGCCGGCGTGTCGCATCTGCTGGACCTGTTCGCCGCCGACATGAAGGTGACGATGACCCTGACCGGCGCGAAATCGCCGGCCGACATCGACCGCGCCAGCCTGGACCGGCTGGAACGCGAATTGCGCGCCTGAAAGCCCGCGCCGGCGCTCCCGCGGCACGCCGCCACGGGAGCGCACCGGAGAGGTCAGGCAACCCTGCCCTCCGGCACGCACGCCTGCCCCGTCCGCGCGACGGCGGGCCGGCGCCTTCTCCAAGCACTGGTCCCGGACGCATGCCGCCGGTTCGCCGCCTTCGGCGCGCCGGTTGCACTCCGCGCCCCTTCCATTGCCGAGTTTCCGCGTGGACAGGGGGCGCCAGCGTGTTCGGCACGTCCACCGCGACGCCGTGCAGTGAACCGGCGGCCAGGCAACAGCCACGCCGCGGATCAGGCCTGCGCCGGCGCGTCCCGCTCGGCCAGCGCTTCCAGCAACGGCTGCGAGGGCACGAAGAACAGCCCGCCGGTGACCGCGCGGCTGTAGTCGAGCAGGCGGTCGTAGTTGCCCGGCGGATTGCCGGCAAACATGTTTTCCATCATCCGCTCGATCGGCCTGGGCGAGCGCGCGTAACCGATGAAATAGGTGCCGAACTCGCCGCTGCCTGGATGTCCGAAGGGCATGTTGCCGCGGACGATGTCGATCTCTTCGCCATCCTCGTCCTCGATCACCGTCAGCGCGTTGTGCGCCCAGCTCGGCTTGGTGGCATCGTCCAGCTCGATGTCGTCCAGCTTGGTGCGGCCGATGATCAGCTCCTGCCGCTCCACCGGCAACGCGTTCCAGCCGGCCATGTCGTGCAGGTACTTCTGCACGACGACGTAGCTGCCGCCGACAAAGCCCGCATCCTCCTGCCCGATCACCGTGGCATCGAGCGCGTCCTGCCCTTCCGGGTTCTCGGTGCCGTCGACGAAGCCGATGATGGCGCGCATGTCGAAGTTGCGGAAACCGTGCACTTCGTCCACCACCTCCAGCGCACCGTCGAACGCCTGCAGCAGGTGCGTGGCCAGTTCGAAACACAGGTCCATGCTGTCCGCGCACAGGTGCAGCAGCACGTCGCCGGGCGTGGCCACGGCGCGGCGTTCGGCCGGGCCGTACTCGATGAACGGGTGCAGTTCGGCCGGGCGCGGCGTGCCGAACAGGCGGTCCCACGCCTGCGCGCCGAAGCCCACCACGCAACGCAGGCCACCGTCGGGCCGGCGCTTGCCCACCGCGCGCACCAGCCCGGCCACGTCGGCGCACCATGCCCGCGCCTTGGCGTGGCTGGTCGCATCGTGCCCGAGCGTGCCGACGATGAAGATCGCCGCGGGCTTCACGCCCTCGGCGACGGCTTGGGGCTGGGCGGGATGGCATCCGGCAAGGCAATTCATGGCAGGCAAACGTCTCTCGTCGCAAACGGGAAAGGGGGCGCCGTGCACGGGCAACCAGCGCTGCCGCAAGGATAGCCCCGCCGGCATGCGGATCGAGCGGACTGCCTGCCTCCGGCCCGGATGGCCGCCACCGCGATGTCCCCCGCGGGCCGCGTCTCACATCCTGAGACGTCGCCGTGCTTGCATGGCGTACCTCGATCGGCACCGGTGCCATGACGTTTCCCCTCGCACCCCGTACCGAAGCCGGCGAACGGGCGCTGGCCACACTGGACGGGCGCCCCTCGCGCGACGGCGCTCTGTTGAGTGCGCGGCTGGAAAAACGCTATGCCGACCGCATCACCGGCAGCTTCACGATTCCCGGCCGCGAAGGCGCGTTCGCGCCGATCCCGGACGACGTGCCCGCGCCCTTGCGCGCGGCGCTGCAGGCGCGCGGCATCGACCGGCTGTACGCACATCAAGCCGAGGCGTGGACGGCCGCGCAACAAGGCAGGCACGTGGTGGTCGCCACGCCCACGGCCAGCGGCAAATCGCTGTGCTACACGCTGCCGGTGGTCAGCGCGGCGATGCAGGGCAACGCCAAGGCCCTGTACCTGTTCCCGACCAAGGCGTTGGCGCAGGACCAGGTGGCCGAGCTGCTGGAACTCAACAAGGCCGGCGATCTCGGCGTGAAAGCCTTCACCTTCGACGGCGACACGCCCGGCGATGCGCGCCAGGCCATCCGCCTGCACGGCGACATCGTGGTGTCCAACCCGGACATGCTGCATCAGGGCATCCTGCCGCACCACACCAAGTGGGCGCAGTTCTTCGAGAACCTGCGCTACGTGGTGATCGACGAGATCCACACCTACCGCGGCGTGTTCGGCAGCCACGTGGCCAACGTGCTGCGCCGGCTCAAGCGCATCTGCGCGTTCTACGGCGTGCAACCGCAGTTCATCCTGTGCTCGGCCACCATCGGCAACCCGCACCGGCACGCCGAGGCGCTGGTCGAGGACGAGGTGCACGCCATCGTCGAATCCGGCGCGCCCACCGGGCCCAGACACGTGCTGCTGTGGAACCCGCCGGTGGTCAACCCGGACCCGGGCCTGCGCGCCTCGGCGCGTTCGCAGAGCAACCGCATCGCCCGCATCGCCATCCGCAGCGGGCTTAAGACGCTGGTGTTCGCGCAGACCCGGTTGATGGTGGAGGTGCTGACCAAGTACCTGAAAGACATCTTCGACAGCGACCCACGCAAGCCGGCACGCATCCGCGCCTACCGCGGCGGCTACCTGCCCAGCGAGCGGCGCGAAGTGGAGCGGCAGATGCGCGCCGGCAACGTGGACGGCATCGTCAGCACCTCGGCGCTGGAGCTGGGCGTGGACATCGGCGCGCTCGACGTGGTGGTGCTCAACGGCTACCCGGGCAGCGTGGCGGCGACCTGGCAGCGCTTCGGCCGCGCCGGCCGACGCCGGCAGCCGGCGCTGGGCGTGCTGGTGGCCAGCTCGCAGCCGCTGGACCAGTACGTGGTGCGGCACCCGGATTTCTTCGCCGACGCCTCGCCCGAGCACGCGCGCATCGCGCCGGACCAGCCGCTGATCCTGTTCGACCACATCCGCTGCGCGGCCTTCGAGCTGCCGTTCCTGGCCGGCGAGCGGTTCGGCCCGGTGGACCCGGAGGTGTACCTGGAAGCACTGGCCGAAACCGAGGTGGTACACCGCGAAGGCGAGCGCTGGGAGTGGATCGCCGACAGCTACCCGGCCAACAGCGTGAGCCTGCGCGCGGTGGCCGACGGCAACTTCGTCGTGGTGGACCGCAGCGACGGCCGGCAGCAGATCATCGCCGAGGTGGATTACTCGGCCGCGGCGCTGACCCTGTACGAAGGCGCCATCCACATGGTGCAGTCGGTGCCCTACCAGGTGGAGCAGCTGGACTGGGATAGCCGCAAGGCCTACGTCACCCGCACCTTCGCGGATTACTACACCGACAGCATCGACTACACCAAACTCAAGGTATTGGACCGCTTCGACGGCTGCCGCGTCGGTGCGGGCGACTGCCACCACGGCGAAGTGCACGTGCTGCGCCGCGTGGCCGGCTACAAGAAGATCCGCTACTACACCCACGAGAACATCGGCTACGGCCCGGTCACCCTGCCCGACCAGGAGCTGCACACCACGGCGGTGTGGTGGCAGCTGCCGCAGGCCGTGCTGCTGCGCGCATTCGCCGACCGCCAGGATGCGCTGGACGGTTTCCTCGGCGCCGCCTACGCGCTGCACATCGTCGCCACCGTCGCGGTGATGGCCGATGCGCGCGACCTGCAAAAAGCCGTGGGCAACGGTGACGGCGCGTGGTTTGCCACCGCAGACGAAAGCGGCCGCGGCCAGTTGCGCGGCGCAGAAGGCGAAGCCGGCATCGAATTGCAACAGAGCTTCGTGCCCACCGTGTACCTGTACGACAACTTCCCCGGCGGCGTGGGCTTGAGCGAGCCGCTGTGGCAGCGCCAGCGCGAACTGCTGCAGCGCGCGTCCGAGCTGGTGGGCCGCTGCGACTGCAAGGCCGGCTGCCCGGCCTGCGTCGGCCCGGTGCTGGCCGCGCAGGAGGAGGGCGACGGCGCCACGCCGAAATCGCTGGCGTTGCAGGTACTGGGGCTGTTTCTCGCCGATGCCGCCGTGCGCGGGCCGGAAGCCGCCGCGTGAGCCTGACGCTGGACAAGCTCAAAGCCTTGCGCCGCCAGGCCGGCGGCGTGGCCACCACGACAGCGCCGGCGCACCTCCCGCACAACGCCGACGCGCGTGCGAATGGCATGAGCGCGGCACCGACGATCGCCATCCCTCGCTCGGATACCGCGGATGCGGCCGCAAGCTCCGGTGGCAACAAGACCGGAATCCATGCCGCTCCGCCGCTGGCCGCGATGCAAACCGTTGCGGAAGCGAGCGGCATGGCGCACGCCCGGGCCGACGCGCTTGCGCCGGCATCCGCTCCCCGCGACGGCCAAGCCGGCAGCCTCACGCCGCTGCCGCTTGCAGCAACCACGCCCGCCGGGCACAGGGTGCCGACCCCCGTTTCCTCCATGCGCGCCGGGGAATCCCGATCGCCGCAAGCGCTCTGCCCGACGATGCCGACCGCGCCAAGCACCGGCGTACCGCCCCCCGCGCCGACACGCACGGGCCTCCCCGCCGAGCGCTCGGCATTCGACTGGATCGCAGCACGCGAAGACGACATGCCCGCGCGCGGCCAGCCGCGCGATGTCGGCGCATTGCGCCGCCTTCTGGCCACCCGCGAACGCCTGCCGGCCACGACCGCCCAAGCGGCACCGCGTGCCTCACGCCATGCCGGCGCCGTGGACCGCCACCTGCCGGGCAACGAGATCGCGCCGGGCCTGTGGAAAACCGAAGTCTTCCTGCCGCAGCCGGTGCCCGCCGCTCCCTTGCCGCTGGCCTTCGCCAAGCGCCCGGACGACGCCGTGGCCGCACGCGAGCTGTTGTTCTTCGACACCGAAACCACCGGCCTGGCCGGCGGCACCGGCACGCGCGCCTTCATGATCGGCGCGGCCGACTGGCACGTGGACGCCGCGGGCAACGAAAGCCTGCGGGTACGCCAGTTGACGATGGCCACGCTCGGCGCCGAGCCGGCCATGCTGCGCGAATTCGCCGGCTGGCTCGGCCCGCGCACGGTGCTGTCCAGCTACAACGGCCGCTGCTACGACGCGCCACTGCTGAAGACCCGCTATCGGCTGGCGCGGCTGGCCGAACCGCTGTCCGCGCTGGACCACGTGGACCTGCTGTTCCCCGCGCGCCGGCACTGGCGCGGGCGCTGGGAGAACTGCCGGCTGGCCACCATCGAACGGCAGGTGCTGGGCATCGTGCGCGAGGACGACCTGCCCGGCAGCGAGGCCCCCGCCGCATGGCTGCGCTTCCTGCGCGGCGGCAGCGCCGTGGACGTGCGCCGCGTGGCCGCGCACAACCATCAGGACGTGGTGACGCTGGCGCGGCTGTTCCTGCAACTGGTGGAAGCACAGGCCGCTGTCGGCGACACCGGAGCACCGGCGCAATGAGCGCTCGCGGCGGACTGCGGTGCCGGAGACAAGGGCCCGCACGTCCCCGATGGAGTCCACCCACCAGACGTCTGCCGCTCTCCGCCACCGATGCCGGCCCTGGCCGCCGCTGATGCACCCGCCGCAAGCCGAAACCACACACCCTGCCGAAAATGCGGACGCCAGGGATGGATCGCGTCATCCGGCCTGAGCGACCAATGACCAGCCGCGGACCGCCGCGTCTGTGCGTGGTGCACATCCGGTCGATGCCTTGCAGCGGCTGCCTGCTGCAAGTTGCATCGACCATCGGGAGCCCCGACATCGGAAAACGCCGGCATTTCATCGCCGGGCAAGCCTTCACCAAGAGCGAGGACGCCGGGCACCGAGACCACGCCGATGCCGGCTCCACGAACCATGCCGCTGGCCGGCATGGACACGTCGGGAAAGACATCGCGATACCCGCGATCGAAGAACGGCCAGGGTGCCGAAACCGGCAGCCGCAAGCTCAGTCGTTTTCGACATTCCGGGCCGCTTCGGCGGCATTGCGCCGGGCTTCGTCCGCCGCGCGCATGGCCTCGTCCACTGCCCGGCGCACATCGCGGGCGATCTTCTGCGAGTCGATGCCGGCCATCGCCGCACGGGCGGTTTCCAGCGCGCGGCGCTGCTCCAGCCTGCCTTCGGCACGGGCGCGCCGGGCCTCGGACTGTGCCTGCGCGATCTGCGGGCCGAGGCCTTCCAGCTCGCGGCGCACCGAGGCCATGGCCTCGCGCGTGGCCTCGCTGCCGAGCGTGGCCGACAGGCGGGCCAATTCCGCACCGTGTGCCTGCACGGCACGACGGGCCTGTTCGCCGGCCGCGCGCGCGGCGCGGGTGGCATCCTCGATCGCCCTGCGGTCGGCCTCGCTCAGGTCGGCCTCGCGGATGACCTGCCCGTGGATCACGTAGGCGTGACGGCTGCCGACCGCCGGCACGGCAGGCGGCGCAGGAGGGGCAGGCGGCTCCTTGTTTGCGGGCGGAGGAACCGGCGGCACGGGCGGCCGGGGCGCAAGCACGGGCGGAATGCCGGGTGCAGCGGCGGTGGCGGCCCTGGCCGGAGCCGGACGTGCCTTCGTCGTCGCCACGTCGCGATCGGTGTCGGCGTCCAACGCGGCCAGATCGGCTTCGTCGGCAGCAGACAATGGCGTGCGGCTGACCTGCGGGTCGCGGATATCGGCCGCCACTGGCTGGGCCGGCGCCGGGACGGGCGCGGCCGGCAAGGCCAGCGGTGCTGCGGCAATCAAGCGGAACGGTGCGACGCCGACCAACGCCACCGCCGCCAGCAACAACGACGTGGCCGGGCGCGGCAGATGCGAACTGTGTTGCAGCATGGCAAGTCTCCTCTTGAGGCTGCGGAACGTGGGAGATGCGCTGGCCAGGCCGGCGCAGGAATGCGGCGCCACACCCAGCCGCAGCAGCAGCTGGCCGTAGTCGCGACGGGAACGCCGATGCCCGGCCACCACGGCGGCATCGCAGGCCGCTTCGCGGGCGATGCCGTATTCGCGCACGGCCAAGTGCAGCAACGGGTTGAAGAAGAACAGGTGGCGCGCCAGCACCGGCACCACGCCCCACCACAGGTCGCGGCGTTGCAGGTGGGTCAGCTCGTGGGTCAGCGCCATGTCCAGCGCATCGGCCTCGATGCCGGCGGCCGGCAGCAGCAGCACCGGGCGCCATGGCCCCACCAGTTGCGGCGAGGTCACCGCCGCCGACACGCGCAGCCGCGGCGCATGCCTCAACCCGTGAGCATCGGCCGCCATCGCCAAGGCCGCGCTCAGCGCCGGATCGGCCGGCCGTGCGTCGCGCAACAAGCGGCGACTCGCGCGCCAGGCCTGCACGCTGCGCGACAGCATCAACGCCACGCCGGCCAGCCACAACGCCAACAAGCCTTGTCCCCAAGCAATGCCGGCCGAAGCCGGCACGGTTTGCGGCATTGCCGTCGCAGCGGGCTGCAAGGCCGTCGGGTCGCTGGCCGCTGCGGTCGCCACGGCAGGCAGCCAAGGCAGTTCCACCGGTGCGCAGAACAGGCCGGCCAGTGCCTGCACGCCCACCAGCCACCACAGCCAGCATTGGGTGGAAGCCGGCATGCGCGGCAGCGCGCGGGTCAAGGCCCATGCCAGCGCCACCAGCATGGCGGTCTGCACGCTGGTGGCGACAAGCCGCAGCAACACGTCGTCGAGGAAAGCGTCCATCGTCAGTCTCCCTTGCGGCCGGATTGCAGTTTTTCGACCAACGCCTGCAGCTGGGCCAGTTCGTCGTCGCTGACCTCGCCGCGCTCGGACATCCACGCCACGAACGGGCTCACCGAACCTTGCAATGTCTTTTCGACGAAGCTGGCCACCTGGTTGCGGATCACGGTGTCCTCGCCGGTGGTGGGCGCGTAGCGGAACACGCCATCCACGCGCTTGCGCTTGAGGTAAGTCTTGGCGCGCAGCCGCTCCATCATCGTCAGCACGGTCGAACGCGCCAGCCCGCGCGTTTCGCCGAAATCGGCGGCCACCTCGCCCACCGATGCATCGCCCTGCTGGGCGACGTGCTGGAGCAGGGCCAGCTCCTGATCCCCGATGCTCTTGCGCGCCATGGCAACCTCGTTGACTACAGTTGTAGCCAACATAGTCATGCCTACAGTTGTCGTCAACCCTGCCGGAGGTCATGGCCACGACACCGCTGCGGTCCGGGGCGAAATCCGCGACCGCGCAAGCGGTGCCTTGGCACTGCCGCTGCCGCCCCGTGCGGCAGCGTGCTCCTTCAGGCGCCGACGCGGCGTCGGCACTCCTCGCAGGACCGCTGCAGCGTACCGGCTTGCACATCCGCGCACAGACGCGCCAGCGCGGCCTCCGGACCGCCGACCACCACCACCGAAGGCACCGCCAGCATCAGGTTCAACGGCAGGCCGAATTCCTCCAGCTCCCAGCCCTTCGCATCGACGGCCGCCTCGCTGCCGGCCAGCGCGGGGAACCGCGCGCGGATGCGCTCGGCCCAAGTGCCCGCATCGGGCACGTAGCCGTATACCGGCTTGCCCTTGGCGATCGCATAACCGAGTTCGAAACTGGTGCCGCTGTCCGGCTCGGCGCCACGGAAGAAATCCAAATTGGCCAGTACCGCATCGGCCTGGTCGAGCAGGCCGATGTCGGCACGGTAGATCCATGCGGCCTTGGCCGCCGGCGCGGCACCCGGCTGCGCGTCCACCTGCGCATCGAGCGGGAACAGGCCCTCGAAACCGTGTGCGGCGCACAGCGCCTTCAGGCGTTCGGCATGGGCAGCGGCATCGGGCCGGAACACGTCCGGGCCGGCAAGATAGAGCGTGCGGATCATCGTCGTGCCAATGAAGGGAAGCACGGCATTGTCGGCCGCACATCCCGGCGGCGGCCATGCGCAGGATCAAGCGCCGGCTAGACTGCGGAGATGGATGACGAACACGCACACCGCGCTTCCCGCCCGGCCGATTTCATCGAAGTCTTCGACGACGCGCTCGATGCCGCCACCTGCCGGTCCATCGTCGAGCGCATGCGCGGCAGCGACCGGCTGCTGCCGGGCGCGGTCGGCAGCGGCGTGATGCCCGAGCTCAAGCACAGCCGCGACCTGCGCATCACCGGCCTGCCCGATTGGGACGATGCCGAACGGCGCATCCAGCAGGCGGTGTTCGGCGCGCTGCTGGCCTATCTGCGCCGTTACCCGCAGGCGCTGATCTCGCCCTTGATGCTGCAACGCCAGGACGAGGCGGGGCAGACCGTGCGGCTGGCGGCCGAAGACTTCTCCGACATGGACGATGCAGGGCTGGCGCGCCTGGCCGGCACCTGCCTGCGCCCCGGGCCGGTCAACCTGCAGTGGTACGCGGACGGCGAAGGCGGTTATCCGTACTGGCATTGCGAGCTGTACCCGCGCGACGCGGCCGCCGAGACGCTGCACCGCCATCTGTTGTGGACGCTGTACCTCAATGACGGCTTCGACGAGGGCGAAACCGAATTCCTGTTCCAGCAACGCCGGATCGTCCCGCGCACCGGCAGCGTGCTGATCGCGCCCACTGCCTTCACCCACACCCACCGCGGCAACCGGCCATGCGGCGCGGACAAGTTCATCGCCACCAGCTGGATCCTGTTCCAGCCGGCGGCGCGGCTGTTCGGGAGCCGTTGAACGATACGCGACGTCGCCCCTCAAGCGCGACGGCGCGCGCATTCGACCGACGAGCATCCACGCTGCGGCTTCGCGAAGCCGGCGACCGGCTGCTTGCGGATTCGGCGCAAGCCGATGCCCGCGCGATTCGGCTTGCTCGCCGCTGCCGCCGGGCGGTGGCGCGGCGCTCAGTGCTCGGCCAGCAGCAGGCTGGTCTCGGAGGCGGCGATGCCGTCGATGTCGCGCATCTGCCGCAGGGCATGGTCGAAGCCGGCCAGGTCGGCCACGCGCACCTCGGCCACCAGGTCCCAGCGGCCATTGGTGGAGTAGACGCTGACCACTTCCGGCAGACGCTTGAGCGCGGCGATGACCTTGTCGCCGGCGCCGCCGCGCACCTCGATCTGGGTGATGGCCCGCACCGGGTGCCCGGCTTGTTCACTGGCCAGGCGCACGGTGAAACCCAGCAACACGCCGGCCCGTTGCAGGCGCACGATGCGATTCTGCACCGTGCTGCGCGAGGCCTTGAGCTGCTTGGCCAGCATGGCCGCAGGCGTACGCGCGTCCTTGCGCAGCAGCGCGATCAGGTCGTGGTCCAGCTTGTCGAGGACTTCGGGCATCGGCTCACCGTGGTTCATGCATATCGCCAGAACTTGTCACCGGATTGCCAGACAACGTGAACAATCCGGCAATCTGCCGGCTACAGGCTGGTTTTGGTTCCTTCTAGCATTGCACAACGTCATCCACGAGAGCCGCCGCCATGTCCACCGATACCGCGCCCCGCGTCCTGATGTGCCCGCCCACCCATTTCGCGGTGGACTACGAAATCAACCCGTGGATGGCCGGCCAGCTCGGCAGCGCCGACGCCTCCCGTGCCACGCGCCAGTGGCAGGAGCTGCACGCGCTGGTCAGCGACGTGGCCACGGTGGAATTGATCGACCCCATGTCCGGCCTGCCGGACATGGTGTTCACCGCCAATGCCGGCCTGATCTACCGCGGCCGCGCCGTGCCCAGCCATTTCCGCCACGCCGAACGCGCGGGCGAAGAGCCGCATTTCACCCGCTGGTTCGCCGAACGCGATTTCGACGTGACCTCGCTGGACATCGAATTCGAAGGCGCCGGCGATGCGCTGTTCGACCGCGCCGCATCGCGCCTGTGGTTCGGCCACGGCCACCGCAGCGATGCCCGCGCCGCCACCGCCTTGCAGGCGTGGCTGGGCGACGAGGTGGACGTGGTGCCGCTGCGGCTGGTGGACCCGCGCTTCTATCACCTGGACACCTGCCTGTGCCCGCTGGCCGGCGGCCAGCTGATGTATTTCCCGGCAGCCTTCGATGCGCAGGCCAATGCCGCCATCGAGGCGCGCGTGCCGGCCGAATTGCGCATCGCGGTGGGCGAGGCCGACGCGATGGCCTTTGCCTGCAATGCGGTCAACCTGGGCGAGACGGTGATCGTCAACCGCGCCAGCGACACGCTGGAAAAACAGCTGGCCCGCCACGGCTACCGCCTGCGCGCCACGCCGCTGGACGAGTTCCTCAAGGCCGGCGGCTCGGCCAAGTGCCTGACCCTGCGTCTCGACGAACCGGGCCTGCGCACGGCGGCGTGACCGGGCGGGGATTCAGAACAACTCGCCCTGCGGCGAGGGCGGGCGCGGCGGCACGAAACGGCTGCAATCCAGCCTGCGCTCGGTACGGTGTGCGTAGCCCGAGCGCTTGAGCGCCAGCGCGAAACGGCGTTCGAGCAGATCGGCATACACGCCCTGTCCGCGCATGCGGCTGCCGAAGCGGCTGTCGTAGTCCTTGCCGCCGCGCAACTGGGCGATGGTGCTCATCACGTGTCCGGCACGTTCGGGCACGTGTGCGGCCAGCCAGTCGCGGAACAACGGCGCCACCTCGTGCGGCAGGCGCAGCAGCACGTAGCCGGCCGAAATCGAGCCGTGCTCGCGCGCCGCTTCCAGCACGGCTTCCAACTCGGCATCGTTCACCCACGGGATCACCGGCGCGAACATCACCCCGACCGGCACGCCGGCATCGGCCAGCGCCTTCATCGCACGCAGCCGGGCATGCGGCGCGGCGGCACGCGGCTCCAGCTTCGAAGACAGGCGGTTGTCCAGCGTGGTGACCGAAAAATGCACGTGCACCAGATCCATTGCCGCCAGCGGGGCGAGCAGGTCGAGGTCGCGCTCGATCAGTGCGTTCTTGGTGATCAGCGAGAACGGGTGCCGCGTTTCCAGCATCACCTCGATCAGCTGCCGGGTGATGCGCCAGCGCCGTTCGATCGGCTGGTAGGCATCGGTATTGATGCCCAGCGCGATCGGCTGCGGCACGTAGCCGGGGCGGGCCAGTTCCCTGCGCAACACTTCGGCGGCATTGGCCTTGGCGAACAGGCGCGTCTCGAAGTCCAGCCCGGGCGACAGGTTGAGGTAGGCGTGCGAGGGCCGGGCAAAGCAATAGCTGCATCCATGCTCGCAACCGCGGTACGGATTGATCGACTGCGAAAACGGAATGTCCGGCGAGCGGTTGCGGCTGATGATGCTGCGCGCGCGCTCCTGGTCGACGCGGGTACGCAGTGCAGGCGCGGCGAATTCCTCGCCGTCCGCATTGCCCCAACCATCGTCCGCGGCTTGGCCGACGGTCACCTCGAACCGTCCGGGCAGGTGCCGCAGGGAGCCGCGCCCCTTGATGGCCGTCGTCGTCATGGCCACAGCCTGACAGCTGCGTGTCTCACCGGCTGCGAGGACATCCGCGGCCCCGAGATGCCGGCCCCTTGTTTAGAATCGGCCCATGCTTGATGCCCTGCATGCCGCCCGCGACTGGCTGGACGCCCTCCCGCACATCACGAGCTGGTTGATCGGCGCCTGGCTGGCGTATCTGGCCGGGCTCGGCGTGTGGATCGTGCTGCAGAAGCGCGAGCCGGCCGCGACCTTGAGCTGGCTGCTTTCGCTGGCGGCACTGCCCTACATCGGCTTCGTGATCTACTTCCTGCTCGGCCCGCAGAAGATCAAGCGCCAGCGTCTGCGCCGCGGTCATGCGCGCTCGGGCATGGAAACCTTCACCAGCGTTTGCGCTCCTGACGTGGACTGCACCGAACTGGCGCGCCTGGGACAGGCAGTGACCGGGCTGCCCGCCACCACCGCCACCGAGGTGCGCTGGCTGGTGGATGGTTCGGCCACTTATGCGGCATTGCTTGGCGACATCGCCAAGGCGCGCCGGCAAGTGCATCTGGAGTACTACATCTTCGCCGACGACCGTACCGGGCGGCGGTTGCGCGATGCGCTGGTCGAACGCGCGCGCGCCGGCGTGATGGTGAAGGTGCTGCTCGACGCGGTCGGTTCGTCCACGCTGCATGCCTCGTTCTTCGCGCCGCTGGTGGCCGCCGGCGGCGAATTCGCCTGGTTCCATCCCACTCGCCTGCGCCTGTTCACGCGGCCGTGGGTCAACCTGCGCTGCCACCGCAAGATCGCCATCATCGACGGACACATCGGCTACACCGGCGGCATCAACGTCACCGACGACGAGAACGATGCCTTGCGCGACGATGCGTACCGCGACCTGCACATGCGCCTGGAAGGCGACATCGTGCGCAGCCTGCAACTGGTGTTCGTCGAAGACTGGGTCTACGCCACCGGGCAGAAGCCGGGCACGTTCCACGTGATGGATACCTGGCCGGCCAGCGTGCCCAGGCGTGGCGACGGCCACATCCAGGCCCAGGCGCTGGTTTCCGGGCCGGATACCTCTTGGGAAGCCATCCACCGCATGCAGGTCGCGGCGATACACGAGGCAAAACAGCGCGTCTGGCTGGTCACGCCGTACTTCGTCCCCGGCGAAGCCGCGCGCATGGCGCTGTCGTCGGCCGCACTCGGCGGTCTGGACGTGCGCCTGCTGGTGCCGCGCATGAGCGATTCGCGCATGGTCACGCTGGCCGCGCGCTCCTATTACGCGGAACTGCTGGCCGCCGGCGTGCGGATATTCGAATACGGCCCGCGCATGCTGCATACCAAGGCACTGCTGACCGACGATGATCTGTGCATGGTGGGCAGCGCAAACTTCGACCAGCGCAGCTTCCGCCTCAATTTCGAGCTGTCGGTGATGCTGCGCGACATGCGCGTGGTCCAAGCCCTGGCGCAGCACCTGCAAGGCGAAATGTCGGCATCACGTGAGGTCATCGCCGCCGGGCCGCGCCGCCCGCTGTTGCGCGAGCGCTTGCCCGAAGCCTTCGCGCGTCTGCTCTCGCCCCTGCTCTGAGCCGGCGGTTTACACTTCGGCCACTTCGTCCCGCGGAGCCGGACCATGTACTGGCTGTACCTGCCCCTCGCGCTCGCCGCCTTGCACCTTGCCACCTCCGCCACGCATGCGTGGCGGGTGACCATCGGCCTGCCGGCCACCGTGCTGCTGATCGTTGCCTGGGCCCATGGCCGGTACCGCAATCGTCTCGGCGGAATTGCCGATGCACCCGAACCGGACATCCACACGATGATCGACCCGGCCGGGCTTTACCGGCTGCGCGATCTGGCCCAGGCACGCATGCAGGCCGCCACCGGCGGGCACAACCCGACATGACCTTCCTCAGCGTCAACCTCAACAAGATCGCGGTATTGCGCAACTCGCGCGGCGGCAACGAGCCGGATGTCGTGCATGCCGCGCACGCCTGCCTCGATGCCGGTGCTCACGGCATCACCGTGCATCCGCGCCCCGACCGCCGCCACATCACCGCCGAGGACGTGTCCGCGTTGGCCGGGGTGACGCAGGCATACGGCGTGGAATTCAACATCGAAGGCAATCCGTTCGCCCCGCCGCGCCCCGGTTATCCGGGCCTGCTCGAACTGTGCAAGCGTGCCCGGCCTGCCCAGGTCACGCTGGTACCGGATGACGACGGCCAGCTCACCTCCGATCATGGCTTCGACTTCGAAGGCGATACCGTGCGCTTGCAGGCCTTGATCGCTTCGTTCAAGGCCATCGGCAGCCGCGTCAGCCTGTTCGTCGATCCGGGTCTGCGGCGCATTGCCGATGCCGCCGCTTTGGGTGCCGACCGGGTCGAGCTGTACACCGGCCCTTATGCGCACGCCTTCGCCGCGGGTGCGCCCGATGACGAGCTTGCCCGCTGCATCGATACCGCCCGACGTGCCAGCGAGGCCGGCCTCGGCGTCAATGCGGGGCACGATCTCTCGCAGGCCAATCTCGCCTGTTTTCTTGCACGCGTGCCAAGCGTGGCCGAAGTATCCATCGGGCATGCGCTGATCGGCGAAGCCTTGTACCAAGGCATGGCCGAAACCGTGCACCGCTATCTTGCCATCCTGCGCGCTGCCGCCTGATAGCGGCAAAAACCCGGGTCCGGCCAATGCCACCGGACTGCGTGGCCGCGGCCGTGTCCAGTCACCATGCCATCGTTACGCATAAAAAAACGCCGCCCGGAGGCGGCGTTTCAATGCGTCATGCGGTAAGTCGCGTACTGCTGTTGCTTACTGCGCTTGCTGGACGAACCCGATCTTCTGCATCTGCGCGTTCTTGGCGGCGGCCAGCACCTTGGCCATCACCTCGTACTCCGAATCCGGATTGGCATCGATGCGAAGCTCCGGCTGGTTCGTCGGATCCTTCTGCACTTCCTCTTCCATCATGTTCTGCAACGCGGTCACCGAGACCGGGTTGTTGTTCCACGTGACCTGGTTGGAAGCGTCGATCTTCAGGTCGATCGGGGCCGGCGGCTCCTTGAGCTGCGGCGGCGGGTTGATCACGCGCTGCGGCAGATCAACGTCGATCGGGTAGGTCATGATCGGCGCGGTCACGATGAAGATGATCAGCAGTACCAACATCACGTCGATCAACGGCGTGACGTTGATCTCCGACATCGGGCCGCCGCCACCACCTGCACTCATGCCCATGATTCACTTCCTCTCTTTCGTGGCGACGAAGCCGATGTCCAGCATTCCCTGCGATTGCGCGATCTTGGTGATCTCGTTGATCGTGCTCATCTTCGTGGTCTTGTCGCCACGAAGATTGATCGGCGGCTGCGGGGTCTGCTGGGCTGCACTGGAAAGACGCGATTCGAGCACGTCCTTGGTCACCGGTTCGTCGTTCCAGTAGATGGAGCCATCTTCCTGGACCGCGAGCGTGATCGGATTGGTGCGCTTCTTCGCCTCGTCTTCCTTCTGCTCCAGGTTGGCTTCCGGCAACTTGATCGGAACCTTGTGGGACATCAGCGGCGCGGTGATGATGAAGATGATCAGCAGCACCAGCATCACGTCGACGAGCGGCGTGACGTTGATGTCGGCCATTGGCCCCTTTTGCTTGCTGCCAGAACTGAAAGCCATTACGAGGGCTCCGTCAGAATTGCCGAATCAGCCGATTACGCGCCGACGCGCGAGCCGGTCGAGAAGTAGTCGTGAAGATCATGCGCGAAAGCATCGAACTTCTCGATGTTGGCGGTATTGATCTTGCTGAAGAAGTTGAACGCGAACACGGCCGGGATGGCGACGAACAGGCCGATGGCGGTCATGATCAGCGCCTCGCCCACCGGGCCGGCAACCGCTTCGATGCCGGCGTTGCCGCTGGCGCCGATCTTGATCAGGGCGCCGTAGATGCCCCACACGGTGCCGAGCAGACCGACGAACGGGGCGGTCGAACCGACGGTGGCGAGCAGGATCATGCCCGACTGCAGGCGGCTGCTCTCGCGGGTCACGCCCTGGCGCAGGGCGCGATCGACGATCTCCGAACGGCTCAGGCCATCGGCGCCGTTGGTGCGCTGCTGGTGGGCAACGGCCTGGGCAGCATCGAGGGCGATCTTGGAGAAGGGCTCGGAAGCCGGCTCTTCTTCCATCGCCTGGATGGCGGCCTGGGCGTTCGGAGCCTCCCAGAACTTGGAAATCACACGCGCTGCCGCAGCCTTCAGGCGCGAGGCCTTGAAGATGTTGATGACGGTCCAGTACCACGATGCGGCGGACATCGTGACCAGCGTGATCAGCACGACCCAGGAGACGGCGAAATCGCCCGGATGCGAGGTCATTTCCCCGAGCAGATGTTCGAAGCCCATCTGCGAGAGGGCGGCCGACGCATTGTTGCCACCGGCAGCAGCGGCGATGAGGGTTTCCTGCAGCATGACGCTTACCTTTGTATGAGTGTGGTGGTGAGGGTGGTGCTAGAGCGGTACAGCAAAGGTGTTGCCAGAAAGCGGGGGCTTAGGTCGGTGGCCGACTCGGCCCCGGTCATGCGAACCGGAACCGTGCCATGCACCGTATCAGAGCGAGAAGTTGACCGGGACGCGCACGCGGCCGGCCTGCTTCTGGCCGTTCGCCGTTGCCGCGTTGAAACGCCATTTGCGGGCGGCTTCCATCGCGGCGCGGTCGAGATCGCGGTTGCGGCTGGACTTCTCGACCGAAACATTGGTGACGTTGCCGCTGGCATCGACGTCGATGATCAGGATGACCTCGCCTGTGATGCCGGCGCGCACGGCGGACGGCGGGTACTTCGGCGGGTTCATGTTCTTGGACGAAATGTCCACGCTGGCGCCGATGTCGGCCACGCGCGCAGGCGGAGCAGGCGGCGACGGCGGGGATACCACGTCAGTCGGCCGAGGTTCGGCCACATCGACCGGCGGAGCTTCCGGCGGCGGCGGGGTGGGCGTGGCCTTCGGCGGCGCCAGCGTCTTGATCGGCGGCGGCGGCTTGTCCTGCTTCGGCGGCGGCGGCGGCGGCGGCGGCGGGGGAGGCGGCGCGTCGACCAACGTCACCTGCACGTTCTTCTCTTCGTCCGGAGCCACCTTGGGCGCCACGGCTGGAATCAACAACAACATCAACGCCGCGGCATGCAGCGCGATGACGAAAGCGATACCGATGATGCGCGACCAGTTCAGGCCAGTGCCTTCCTCGCTGCGCGGGTATCGAGAAACGGCCAGTTGTTCAGTCATTCGCCAATGGCTCGGGTTGGTGGTGGCAGATTGCGGAGCGGCCCATCCCTGTGGCCTGATTCTTGACTCGCGGCCCGGTTCGATGAACCGAGCCCGAATCTCCAAGCTTATACCAATTTACTAGCTCTTGACCCCGATGGTAACCGGTTTCTGGCACATTATTTGAGGTTGATGATCTTCTTCGCATCGGCCGGATTGCGCACGCCCTTGGCCAGTGCCTGCTGGGCCGCCTGCTTGGCTTCCGGGACGCGGCCTTCCTGCCAGAGCACCTTGGCCAGGTTGAGGTAGGTTTCGCCATCCTTGGACAACGGTGCGGCCTTCTGCCAGGCGTCGATCGCCTTGGCGGTCTGCTGCGGTTCGCTGTAGTAGTACGACTGGGCCAGCGCCAGATAGACCTGATAGTCCGGCTTCAGGATGCCCTTCTGGATGCCTTCGTTGATGATCGCGATGACGTCCTTCTCGTGGCCGTCCATGTTGGCGTAGGTCGAATAGAGCTGCTTGTATTCGCGCTCGTCGGTCAACTGGCCGGCGGCACGCAGCTTCTCCATGATCGCGGCCGCCTTGTCCATCTGCTCGTTCTGCAGGTACATGCTGGCGAGGTTGACCTGGGCCTTCTTGTCGTCCGGGCTGGCAGCGGCAATCTTTTCGGCCAGCGCGACGGCCTTCTGCGGCTCGCCGGCTTCGGCGTAGCAGGCCATCAGGATCTGGCGCCAGTTGTCCTTGGCTTCGGGCGAGGCCACGGCCTGTTCCAGCACCGGGATGGCTTCCTTGTACTTTTCCTGCTGGTACAGCGCCTGGCCCTTGATGATCAGGTCCTGCGGGCGCTGGCTCTTGGTTTCGGCCAGGTACTTGTCGAGGGTGGCGGTGCCTTCGGCCCACTGCTCGTCCTGCAGTTCGAGCTGGGCCAGCATCAGCATCGACTGGTAGTGGCCGTTGTTGTCCAGACCGTCGAACTGCAGCACCTGCTTGAGGTAAGCCTTGGCGGCGGCATTGTCGTCGCTGTTGTAGGCGCACTGGGAGGCGATCTGCGCGGCCAGCGACTTGTCGTAGGCGTTGGCGCCTTCGGTGGCGAGGATTTCGTCGGCGAGGGTGCGCGCCTTGGCGAAATCTTCCTTGTTGTAGGCATCGATCATTTTCTGCAGCTTCGGGCCGGCCTTGGAGGAAGGCTTGGCTTCCGGCGCCTTGCGGGTGGCCTCCGGGTACAGCACTTCGGCCTTGGCGTTCTTGCCCGAACGCTCGGAGCGATCGGGCTGGGCCACGGCCTCGGTGACCACGGTGCCACCCAGGGCGGCCGCGATCACGATCGACAACAGGACGCGTTTGCGGGTACGGAATTTCATGACTTCACCTGTGTGTTGATGGCACGCGCCTGCGCGCGAAGGCCTGAGTGCGGGAATGAATGGGGTAAAAGCTAGCAGAATCGCGGAGACGGGGGGTAGCGTACGGATGGGTCCGGCGCGGGTAGGTCAGCGACAACGCGGTACCCGGCCCGCCTGCCGGGCCGCGGCATACACGGGCATCAGCGCCGGTGCAGCGTTGCGCAACGCGCGGATGCGGTTCTCCGGATCTGGGTGGGTGGACAGCCACTGCGGCTGTCGTGCGCCGCCGGCCGCCATCATGTTCTGCCACAGATCCACTGCCTTGGACGGGTCGAAACCGGCATCGGCCATCAGCCTCTGGCCGACCACGTCGGCCTCCGCCTCTTGCTCGCGCGTGTTGCGCAGCAGATACACGCCCGCGCCTTCGCTGCCCAGCTGGCCGTAGCCGCTGCCGAGCAATGCGCCGAGCAGGCTGACGCCGATCTGGGCATTCATCTGGCGGGTGATGCGCTCGTCGTGGTGATGCGAAACGACGTGGCCGATTTCATGGCCCAGCACGGCGGCCAGTTCGTCCTGATTCCTGGCCACGGTGAAGATGCCGGTATTGACGCCGACCTTGCCGCCCGGCAGCGCGAAGGCATTGGGCTCGGCATCGACGAACAAGGCCGTTTCCCAGCGCGTGCTGCGCCACTGCGCGGGCAAACGCGCCACCAAGGCATCGACCACGCAGCGCACATAGGCATTCTGCTTGGGATCGGTGTCGATCTTTTCTTTCGCTTTGGCTTCGGCGAAGGCCTGCGCCCCCATCTGGTCGAGCTGCGACTGCGACACGCCGCCAACGTACTGCCGCCGACCAGTCGGCGAAGTCGTGGTGGCGCAGCCGGCAAGCAGGCTTGCCGCCAAAAACAGGGGAATCAGGCGTTTCATCTCGATCTCGTCCAGGCACCATCCATCACGGTGCGCATGCTACCTGTCGATTTTGGCGCATCGCGTGAACTTTCCGCCATTGCACTTCAGGTCAAGGCGAACAAGGCGATGGCATTGTTCAGCGCATGGGCGATGATCGCGGCCCACAGCGAACCCGTGCGCCGGTACACGCCGGCAAAGACCATGCCCATGGCGCCATAGACGAACCACAGCGGCAGGCTTTCGCGCCAGCCCTGCGTGCCCGGCAACTCGTGCAGCAACGCAAAGGCGAAGCTGGTCAGCACCATGCCGAGCCATGGCCTGCCGGCATGCCACAGGCGGCCGAACAACACCCGGCGGAACAGCAACTCCTCGTACATCGGCGCCAGCAGCACGGCGAACACCGCCATCGCCCACGGAAAACCGTCCATGCCGTCCTCGACCATGGCTTCGTTGGTCGGCGTGGCATCCACACCGAGCCAGTGGCTCAGACGCGTGCCCAACTGACTGGCAACAAGCACCGCCAACACCGCCAACGCAATCCAACCCCAGGTGGATGCTTTGCCGAGCGCACGCCGGCTGGCGGCACGCTCGGCGGCGGTGGCCGGCCGGCGCCAGAAGTACAGCAGCAAGGCCGCGCCACCCGTGCTGAACAAGGCCACCAGCATTTGCGCCAGCGCGCCGGGCTGGCCGATGGCGCCGGCCACCGCGTCCACGTCGGGCCGGGCCATGCCGGCCGCCGCGAACACGGCCTTGGCCACCATCCACGCAGCCATGCCGGCCACGCTGAGGCCGAGCATCATGGCCGTGGCGATGGCCAGATCGAAAAGGAAACTGCGCAAGGCCCCCGACGACGGCGCGCGTGGCGCATCGTCCGGGGGGAGGACGACGGCCATGCGTCGGATCTCCGGAAATCGGCGGTTCGGCGGCGGCGATGCGCCGACGGTCAGATGTCGAGGTTGGCGACCTTCAATGCGTTGTCCTCGATGAATTCGCGTCGCGGCTCGACCACGTCGCCCATCAAGGTACTGAACACCTGGTCGGCGGCCATCGCATCCTGGATGCGTACCTGCAGCAGGCGTCGCGTTTCCGGGTTCACCGTGGTGTCCCACAACTGCTCGGGGTTCATTTCACCCAAGCCCTTGAAGCGCTGGATCTGGCGGCCCTTCTTGGCTTCGTCGAGCAACCACGCCTGCGCCTGCGCAAACGTGGACACCGCCTGCGAGCGGTTGCCCCGCACGATCTGCGCACCTTCGCGGACCAGGCCGTGCAAGCTGGCCGCGCACTCGCGCAACACCTTCAGCTCGCCGCTCTCGAACGTGGACAAGGGCACCACCTGGATAAGCTCTTCGCCCATGTGCCGGCGCGTGGACAGCAAGGCCGGCAGGCGATGTTCGGTAGCTGGTTGCAATCGCAACGAATACTTCGCACTGCCGAGGCTGCCCTGGTTGAGCTTGGCTTCCAGCGCGTCCAGTTCTTCGCGCTGGTGGATGTCGCGGGCCAGATGGGCCGGGTCCAGCGGCACGAAGTCGATCAGGGCCCCGAGGAGGGTCGGGTCGTAGCGGTGTGCATTGCGGGCAATGGCTTCCCGGGCCGCGGCATAGCTGACCAGCAGCTTTTCCAGCGCTTCGCCAGTGATCGGCGGTTCGCCGTCGGCGGGGATGAGGGCCGCGCCTTCCACCGCGCTGTTGGCCAGATAGGCATCCAGCGCAGGATCGTCCTTCAGGTACAGCTCCTGCTTGCCCTGCTTGATCTTGTACAGCGGCGGCAGGCCGATGTAGACATATCCGCGCTCGATCAGCTCCGGCATCTGCCGGTAGAAGAACGTCAGCAGCAGCGTGCGGATATGCGCGCCGTCCACGTCGGCGTCGGTCATGATGATGATCTTGTGGTAGCGCAGCTTGTCCGGGTTGTACTCGTCGCGACCGATGCCGGTGCCCAGCGCGGTGATCAGCGTGCCGACCTGGTCGGAAGACAGCATGCGGTCGAAACGCGCGCGTTCCACGTTGAGGATCTTGCCGCGCAGCGGCAGCACCGCCTGGTTCTTGCGGTTGCGGCCCTGCTTGGCCGAGCCGCCTGCCGAGTCACCCTCGACGATGAACAGCTCGGACAGCGCCGGGTCCTTTTCCTGACAGTCGGCCAGTTTGCCTGGCAGGCCGGCGATGTCCAGCGCGCCCTTGCGGCGGGTCAGGTCGCGGGCCTTGCGCGCGGCCTCGCGTGCACGCGCGGCGTCGACGATCTTGCCGGCAATGGCCTTGGCGTCGTTGGGGTGCTCCTGAAGGAATTCCTCGAGCTTGGCGCCGAAGGTGGCTTCCACCGCCGGCTTCACGTCCGAGCTGACCAGCTTTTCCTTGGTCTGGCTGGAGAAGCTCGGGTCCGGCACCTTTACCGACAGCACTGCAATCATGCCTTCGCGCATGTCATCGCCGGTCAGGCTGATCTTGGCCTGCTTGGCGATGCCGTTCTGCTCGATGTAATTGGTCAGCGTGCGGGTCAGCGCGGCGCGGAAACCGGCCAGATGCGTGCCGCCATCCTTCTGCGGGATGTTGTTGGTGAAGCAGTACATCGTTTCCTGATAGGCGTCGGTCCATTGCAGGGCCACCTCCACGACGATGCCATTGCTCTCGCCGCTCACCGAGATCACGTCCGGATGTAGCGGCGTCTTGGACTGGGACAGATGCTCGACGAAGCTGCGGATGCCGCCTTCGTAGTGGTAATCGTCGCGGTGCCCTTCCCCGCGCTCGTCGATCAGCGCGATCTTGACGCCGGAATTGAGGAAGGACAGCTCGCGCAGGCGCCGGGCGAGGATCTCGTAGTGGATCTCCACGTCGCTGAAGATTTCCACCGCCGGCTTGAAGCGCAGCGTGGTGCCGCGCTTGTCCGAAGGCTCCAGCCGCTTGAGCGGATAGACCGGCTCGCCCAGCTGGTATTCCTGCTGCCAGTGGTAACCGTCGCGCCAGATGTCCAGCCACAGATGCTCGGACAACGCATTGACCACCGACACCCCCACGCCGTGCAGGCCACCAGACACCTTGTAGCTGTTGTCGTCGAACTTGCCGCCGGCATGCAGCACGGTGAGGATCACCTCGGCCGCCGACACGCCCTCTTCCTTGTGGATATCCACCGGGATGCCGCGGCCATTGTCCGACACCGCCACCGAGCCGTCCGGCAGGATCCGCACATCGACCTGGTTGGCATAACCGGCCAACGCTTCGTCGATCGAGTTGTCTACGACCTCGAACACCATGTGATGCAGGCCGGTGCCGTCGTGCACGTCGCCGATGTACATGCCAGGCCGCTTGCGAACGGCTTCCAGGCCACGCAGGACGGTGATCTTGCTGGAATCGTAAGTGCTGCCCGGCTGTTGCCCGGACTCGGATGCGGTATCGGTCATTCTGTCGCCATGGCTTGCGGGGCAGGCGGCGCCATGCCTCGCGGTAAAGGACGGGCCAGTATAGCAGGGGCAACCCGGCGCCCTTCTTTCGGGCGTCACCGTGCCCAGCTGCGTCCTAGGGCTGCCCGAATCAGCGGCGATCCACCGAACCGTGTTCCACGTGGAACACCTGCAATTGCCCCTCCCTTTCCATTTCGAGCATGGACTGGGGCAATTCGGTTGCGGTGACGAAGACTTGGGCCGGATGCGCGCACAGCCACCCCAGCACCCGTTGCTGATGCTCGCGGTCCAGTTCTGAAGCCAGATCGTCCAGCGCTATCACCGGCCAGTCGCCGCGTTGCAGGGCGTAATCCTCCGCCTGCGCCATCAGGCAAGCCAGCGCGGTCAGCTTGGCCTGTCCGCGCGACAAGGCATCGCGGCCTGGAATGACCTGAAAGCCGACGTTCCAGTCGGCGCGGTGTGGCCCGACACTGGTATGCCCCATCTGGCGATCCCTGTCGCGGGCCAGCAGCAAGGCATCCGCCAACGACATTTCGTGGCGACGCCATCCCGGCACGAAATCCATATCCCGCAACCCCAACGACGGAGCCAACGTGGCGGCCAAGGCGACGGCCCGTGTCTGTATCCGCTCCACATACACCTGTCGCCGACGCGTCAGTGGCTCTCCTGCCTCGGCCAGTTCCCGGTCCCAGACATCGAGCATGGATGCACTCGCCCCGGATTTCAGCAATGCATTGCGCTGCTTCAGGGCCCGGGCATAGCGACGGGACAGTAAAAGGAAGTCTTGTTCCACGTGGAACAAGCCCCAATCGAGAAAGCGCCTGCGCGGCTCGCCACCACCATTCACCAGCGCATGACTGCCCGGCTCGAACGTCACGACTGCCAGAGCCGCGCACAACTCGCCCAGATGGGTAACCGGCATGCCATCCAGCTTTCCCGTCCAGGCCTGTCCCGTATGCCTGATCCCGGCCTTCCGGGAAATACCCGCATCCGCCCCCTCTGCATCGTCAGCACAAGCGGAATCGGAAACGGGTTGGCCGGATTCCCGCCATTGCACGAAGACCTCGATGGCCTCCTTGCCGTCGCGTATCAATCCATCCCGCACGCGTCCCCTGAAGCTGCGTCCGTAAGCCATGACATGCAGGGCTTCCAGCACACTGGTCTTGCCGGCGCCATTGCGGCCGGTAATCAGGTTCAAGCCCGGAGCGGGTTCGATGCCGGCGTTCTGGAATCGGCGAAACTCACCCAGCTGCAAACGCTCGACCCACATCACCGCAACCTCATGTGAAGACGCCCGGATCTCTCCGGGCGTCGTGCGTGTTTCACGTGGAACATGCCGAAACGCCGGCTGGTCAGAGGCGCAACGGCATGACCACGTGGCGTGAACGCGAATGGCCGGCTTCACGCACCAATGCCGACGAATTGGCATCGCGCAGCTGTATCACGACATGCTCGTCACGCAATGCATTGAGGGCATCGAGCAGGTAATTGACGTTGAAGCCGATGGCCAGATCGGACACCTGTGTTTCGGCCTCGACTTCTTCCTGCGCCTCTTCCTGCTCGGGGTTGTGCGCGTTGATCTTGAGCTGGCCGGGCGAAACCTCGACCCGCACACCGCGGTACTTTTCGTTGGAAAGAATCGCCGCGCGTTGCAACGAAGCACGCAGGGCTTCGCGGTCGATCTGCACTTCCTTGTCGGCCCCGATGGGAATTACTGCTTCGTAATCGGGGAAGCGGCCGTCGATCAGCTTGGACGTGAAAGTCACGTCGTCACGTTTGACCCGCAAGTGGCTGCGGCCGACTTCCAGTTCCAGTTCGCGATCGCCGCCTTCGAGCAATCGCTGCAGCTCGGAAACGCCTTTGCGCGGCAAGATGATCTGGCGCTTGCTGCCGATCGGGGTTTCCAGCTCGGCTTCGCACAGGGCAAGCCGGTGCCCGTCGGTGGCCACGCAGCGCAATGTCTTGTCGCGCAGATCGAACAACAGACCGTTCAGGTAGTAACGAACGTCCTGTTGTGCCATCGCGAAAGACGTGCGTTCGATCAATTCCTTCAGGCCCGCTTCCGGCACCACGACACGCTCTGTTGCTTCCACCTCGTCGACCGAGGGGAAATCGTTCGAAGGCAAGGTGGCCAAGGTGAACCGGCTGCGCCCGGCCTGCACGGTGACCTTGTCGCCGGACTGGCTCAAGGTGACCCGGCTTCCGTCCGGCAAGGCGCGAACGATCTCGAAAAGTTTGCGTGCCGGGATCGTGGTCTCGCCGTCTTCGGCATCTTCGACCGTGGCCCGGGACACCATTTCGACTTCCAGATCGGTGCCGGTCAAGGACAGCTGCCCGTTTTCGACATGGACGAGGAAGTTGGCCAACACCGGCAAGGTTTGGCGACGTTCGATCACGTTGACCACCTGGGCCAACGGTTTCAGGAGGGCTTCGCGTTGCAGGCTGAAACGCATGGGGTCCGTGCCTCTATGCTTTTAAGATGTGGAATAAATCTAAAGCTTGGTGGTGATGGGGGCGGTGGATTACCTGAAAAACAACGATAACTATTTGATTTTCAATGGATTTGTTGGGATCCACAGCTCGGGATTACTGGGCCTGGGCATGGGGGGAATCCTGTGGACAGATTCGTGCCTCGGGCCGACCTGTTGAATTGTCCACAGATTCTCCTCCGAAAGTGCACGAAATTTCCCGAATCTTGTCCCCCGCCCTGTTTCCATTCCCTTATACAAGGATGGCCGCGCTCCCGCTTCACTCGCTGAGCTTGCGGATCAGCTTGTCCCAGTCCTCGCGCAGCTTGCCGTCGGTTTCCATCAGGGTGCGGATCTGGCGGCAGGCGTGCAGCACCGTGGTGTGGTCGCGCCCGGCGAAGGCATCGCCGATTTCCGGCAGGCTGTGTTCGGTCAGTTCCTTGGACAGTGCCATGGCCACCTGCCGCGGCCGGGCCAGCGAACGAGTGCGGCGCTTGGACAGCAGGTCCTTGATCTGCAGGCCGTAGTAATCGGCAACGGTCTTCTGGATGTTGGTGATGCTGATGGCCTGTTGCTGGGCACGCAGCAGGTCGCGCAGTGTTTCCTGGGCAAATTCGACGGTGATCGCGCGGCCGGTGAAATTGGCCCGCGCCGCCAGCGTGTTAAGTGCACCTTCCAGGTCGCGCACGTTGGAGCGCATTTTCTTCGCGATCAGGAACGCCACGTCGTCCGGGATCTCGGCGCCGCGCTCGCGTGCCTTGGACAGCACGATGGCCGCGCGGGTTTCGAAGTCGGGCGGATCGATTGCCACCGACAGGCCCCAGGCCAGCCGCGACTTCAGCCGCGGCTCCAGGCCTTCCACCTCGCGCGGGTAGCGGTCGCAGGTCAGGATGATCTGCTGCTTGCCGTCGAACAGCGCGTTGAAGGTGTGGAAGAACTCCTCCTGGGTGCGGTCCTTGCCGGCAAAGAACTGGATGTCATCGATCAGCAGCGCGTCCACCTGCTGGAACTGGCGCTTGAACTGGTCCATCGCCTTGTCCTGCAACGCCCGCATCATCGCGCTGAAAAACTGCTCCGAGCGCAGGTACAGCACCTTTGCGGCCGGGTTGTCCTGCAGCATCGCGTTGCCGGCGGCAAACATCAGGTGGGTCTTGCCCAGACCGGTGCTGCCATAGAGCAGCAAGGGGTTGTGGGCGCGGTCGCCGGGCTTCTGCGAAGCCTGCCATGCAGCGGCACGGCCAAGCTGGTTGCTGCGGCCTTCGACGAAGTTGTCGAAGGTGTAATGCGGGTCCAGGTGCCCCTTGAACGGTTCCACGGGCGCTGCCGACGCCGCCTTGCCTGCCGCAGTGGCCGGCAAGGCGGCGGTTTCGGCCGTATGGGCGTCGCGCGGTTTAGGGCGGGAGCCGATTTCGAGTTCGACCGTGCCGGAACCGGCGTAATAGGCCAGCAATTCGCGGATGCGCGAGAGGAAGCGTTCGCGCACCTGGTCGACGATGAAGGCGTTGGGCGCGTAGAGAACGACGTCGCCGCCGTGCTCTTCGGCTTGAAGGGGTTTCAACCAGGTGTGGACGTCTTCGGCCGGCAGTTCGGCTTCAAGGCGTTCCAGGCAAAGCGGCCAAGCATCCATCTTGTATAGATCGCCAGAAAAACGCGGTTTGGACGGGAAAACGGCGCGCCCGCAGGTCGCGGCCACGGTCCCGGACGGGTCAAGGGAGGCCGGTCAGCCTACCATCGAGGCGCCGGTGGCGGAACCTTCCAGCCACACTTTGTGCACAGGCTGGTCCACAAGTTGCCCACATGGGGCACAGACATCCGGTGATGTGGATGCTTGACGTGAAATAGGACCGGCCGGTAGAATCGCCGGTTCTTTCAGTCTCACTTCCGACGAGGCCCCGTCATGGCCACCAAGCGCACCTTCCAGCCCAGCAACCTCAAGCGCAAGCGCGACCACGGCTTCCGTGCCCGCATGAAGACCGCCGATGGCCGCAAGGTCCTCGCCCGCCGTCGCGCCAAGGGCCGCAAGCGTCTGAGCGCGTGATTCGCGCGGCGCCGTCCGTGGCGCCCGTGATCCCGGCAGCAATGAATACCGACCCGCGCATGCGATTCCCTCGCACTGCGCGGGTTCGCGTGTCTGCGCAATACGCACGCGCCTTCGAGCAGGGCAAGCGGCTTTCCGATCCGTTGTTCGGCCTGCATCACCGGGCCGATGCCGGCGTGCCCGCACGTCTGGGCATGGCTGTTTCGCGCAAGGTCGATACCCGCGCGGTGGTCCGCAACCGGATCAAGCGCGTGCTGCGCGAAACCTTGCGTCCGCTGCTGCCGGCCATGCCCGGCGGCGATTACGTGTTCGTTGCCCGTTCGGCTGCCGCCAAGGCCGCCGCACCGCAGCTGCGGGCCGCCATCCACGGCTTGCTGCGCCGTGCCGGCGCGTTGCCGCCCCCGTCCCCGGGCGGCACAATGCCGCGGCCCGAGGCTGCGTGCCTTTCTTCCGACTTGCCGGCTGACAGTGCCGCCGGCCGCCAGAGTTTTTCCGCCTGATGAACCAGACCCGTGTATTCCTGATCGTGGCGTGGCTGATGGTAGCCACCTTGTTGTGGATGGAGTGGGGCAAGGAGAAATCCGCGCCGGCACCGGCTGCCGATACCAGCAGCCAGACGACGGCCCATCCCGGCGACGGCACGGTGCCTGCACCGGCGGCGGCTTCAGCCGAAGTGCCGTCAGCGGCCAAGCCGGCGGCCGCGCCGACCACGGTGGCGGCGGCTCAGGCCAGCGCCCCGGTCACCGTGTCCACCGACGTGCTCAAGCTGGTGGTCAACGGCGGCGGCGTGTTGCAGGCCGACCTGCTGGCTTATCCGCAGACCAAGCAGCCCGGCAGCATGCCGGTACGCCTGTTCGACAGTTCCGCCAAGGACTATTACGTCGCGCAGAGTGGCTGGACCAGCGCGATCAACCCGGCTCCGAATCACCTGACCGGTTTCGTCCCCGAAGGCACGGCCACCACGTTGCAGCTGGCGCCGGGCCAGGACAGCCTCGTGGTGCCGTTCGTCTGGAACGGCCCGGACGGCGTGACCATCCGCCGCAGCTATGTGCTCAAGCGCGGCCAGTACGCGATCGAAGTGCGCGACGAAGTGGTCAATGCCGGCACCAAGCCATGGCAGGGCGCCGAGTACCGGCAGCTCGTGCGCAAGCCGCCGGTGCTCGGCAGCAGCATGACCAACCCGGAGCACTACAGCTTCAACGGTGCCACTTGGTACAGCCCGGCCAACGGCTACCAGCGCCGCGCGTTCAAGGATTTCCTCGGGGACGGCCGCGTCGACGAGAAGACCGACCATGGCTGGGTCGCGATGATCCAGCACCACTTCTTCAGCGCGTGGATTCCCGAAGACAAGGACATGCAGACGCTGTCGCTGGACGCACCCGCCAGCGGCGACCTGATCCGCGCGGTCGGCCCGGGGGTGACCGTTGCCGCCGGCACCAAGGTCGAGCGCCAGGCGCGCCTGTACGTCGGCCCGAAGCTGGTGGCCGACATCAAGGCCCAGAACGTGCCGGGGCTGGAGCGCGTGGTGGACTACAGCCGCTTCTCGCTGCTGGCGCTGATCGGCCAAGGCCTGTTCTGGGTGCTGGCGCACTTGCATGCGCTGATCGGCAACTGGGGCTGGGCTATCATCGGCCTGGTGGTGCTGTTGCGCATCGTGCTGTACCCGCTGTCGGCCACGCAGTACAAATCGGCCGCGAAGATGCGCAAGTTCCAGCCGCGCCTGCAGCAGCTCAAGGAGCGCTACGGCGACGACCGCCAGAAGTTCCAGATGGCGACGATGGAGCTGTACAAGAAGGAGAAGATCAATCCGATGGCCGGCTGCCTGCCCGTCATCCCGCAGATGATCATCTTCATGGCGCTGTACTGGGTGCTGGTGGAGTCGGTGGAACTGCGCCAGGCCCCGTGGCTGGGCTGGATCCAGGATCTCACTGCGCGCGACCCGTACTTCATCCTGCCGGTGCTGAACATCGCGGTGATGTGGTTCACCCAGAAGCTCACCCCGACCCCGGCCGGCATGGACCCGATGCAGGCCAAGATGATGCAGTTCATGCCGTTGATGTTTGGCGTGATGACCGCCTTCGTGCCCTCGGGCCTGGCCCTGTACTGGGTGGTCAACGGCACGCTGAGCCTGGCCATCCAGTGGTGGATGATCAAGCAGCACGGCGAGCACGTGTCGCTGACCGGCAAGCCGAACTGATCATCGCCGCACCGGCATGATCCACGTGGAAGCCCGCCGCAAGGCGGGTTTCCCGTTTCCGGGATGCGGCATGCCGGTGCAAGCAGGATGAGCGCCGGCATGGACGCGCCGGCACGACGACGGGACACTAGCGCCATGGATCCGAATACCGACACCATCGTCGCCGTGGCCACCGCGGCCGGCACGGGCGGGGTGGGCATCGTCCGCCTGTCCGGGCCGCGCGCGCTTGCGATTGCCGACGCCATGGCCGGCCCCGGCGTGTCGCCGCGCCGGGCAAGCCATCGGCGTTTCCATGATGCCGCGGGCGGCACGATCGACGACGGCCTCGTACTCGCGTTTCCCGCGCCACGCAGTTTCACCGGCGAGGACGTGGTCGAACTGCAGGGCCACGGCGGCCCGGTGGTGTTGCAGGCATTGGTGCGGCGGTGCTGCGAACTCGGCGCGCGTCAGGCCCGGCCCGGCGAATTCAGCGAGCGCGCCTTCCTCAACGGCAAGCTCGATCTGACCCAGGCCGAAGCCATTGCCGACCTCATTGCCGCCACCGACGCCCGCACCGCCCGCGCGGCACGCCGCGCACTGGAGGGTGAATTCTCGCGCCGCGTCGATGCCATCGCCGATGCGGTGCTCGGCTTGCGCGTGCACGTGGAAGCGGCCATCGATTTTGCCGACGAACCCATCGACACGCTCGGCGGTGCCCAGGTACGCGCCGGCCTGGCGCAAGCGTGCGGTCAGCTGGCCGCATTGCTGGCCGCCGCCGAACACGGCCGCAAGCTGCGCGACGGCCTGCACGTGGTGCTGCTCGGCCCGCCCAATGCAGGCAAGAGCTCGCTGCTCAATGCACTGGCCGGCAGCGACCGCGCCATCGTCACCGACATCGCCGGTACCACCCGCGACGTGCTGCGCGAGACCGTCCGCCTGGACGGCCTCGAACTGACTCTGGTCGATACCGCCGGCCTGCGCGAAGCCGGTGACGCCATCGAGCGCGAAGGCATGCGTCGTGCCCGTGTCGAACTCGGCCAGGCCGACCTCGTGTTGTTGGTGCTGGATGCGCGCGATCCGCAGGCCGGGCTGGACGCCGTGGGCGCCTTGCCGCAGCAGGCCAGCGTGCTGCAATTGTGCAACAAGGCCGATCTGCTGGACGAAATGCCGGCCGACGACGATGCCCGGCTATGGCTGTCGGCGGCCACGGGCGAGGGCATCGCGCGGTTGCAGGCGCGGCTGCGCGAACAGGCCGGCCTGCATGCCGGCGAAGGCAGCGAAGGCGAGTTCAGTGCCCGCGCCCGTCACGTCCAGGCGCTGCGCCAGGCACTGGCGTCGCTCAATGAGGCCGCCGCCGAATTTTCCGGCGAACGGCTCGAACTGGCCGCCGAACAATTGCACCGCGGCCACGATGCCCTCGGCGAGATCACCGGGCGCGTCAGTGCCGACGACATGCTGGGGCATATCTTCTCGACCTTCTGCATCGGCAAGTAAGCGGGCCGCGGCGGCGTTCCGCCATCGGGAGCGGAATGCTAGATTGGAGCGGCCTGCCAAGGGGCGGGTGGCGGCAGTCGATGCCGCAGGCCCGGCAACGGGCCAAGCGATCCACTTTCCGGCGATGCGCCGCACAACACGAGCTGGGGGATTGAAAGATGGCGATGGCCACGAATTCGCGCATGCCGCGGGTAACGGCAACGTGCGTGCTGGCGCTTGCGCTGGCGGCCTGTACCAACAGCAATACCGCACCACCGTCCACCCAGGCTTCGGCCGGGCCGGTGGCCACTCCTGCCGCTGCCGAGCAGGCACCGGCTGCCGCCGCGCCTGCCGATGCCGCCAAGGTCAAGGCCATGGGCGTGGAAGAGTTGCGCGATGCGGCCAGCAAGGCCTTGCGCGAGAACCGCATCTACGCGCCGGCCGGCGACAATGCGATGGAGTACTACCTCGCATTGCGCGACAAGCAGGCCGACGATCCCGGCGTGGCCAGCGCGATGAGCGACCTGATGCCCTACACGCTGATCGCCACCGAACAGAGCATTGCCCGCGAGAACTTCCCGGAGGCGCAACGCTTGATCGGCCTGATCGAGAAGGTGGACCCGCATGCCCCGTCGTTGCCGCGACTGAAGCAGAGCGTGGCCGGTGCGCAGCAGGCCCTGGCCCAGCGTACCGAGCGTGATGCCGATGCGAAGGTGAAGAAGGATGCGCAGGCCAAGGTCCAGGCCCAGCAGGCCGCGACCGCCCAGCTGCAGCAGCAACAGGCAGCCGCGGCCGCGGCTGCGGCCCAGGCGTTGGAGCAGCAGCGCCTGGCCCAGCAGGCCCGCGATGCCGAGCAGCAACGCCAGGCTGCCGCCGCGGCCGCGCAGCAGCAACAGACCGCGCAGCAGCACCAGCAGGCCGTTGCGGCTGCCGCCAGGTCTGCGGCGAACCCGCCGAGCCTGCGCGCGATCAGCACCCCGGCGCCGCGTTATCCAGCCGAGGCCTTGCGCGCCGGCACCTCCGGCGAGGTGATGGTCGAGATCACGGTGGGCACCGACGGGTCGGTCACGTCCTCGCGCGTGCTCAGCTCGCGGCCGGCGCGGATCTTCGACCGCGAGGCGGTCAACACCGTCAGGCGCTGGAAATTCGAACCGGTCAGCAGCCCGGTCACGGTGCGTCGCACGCTGGTGTTCAATCCCGGCGCTTGATGCCGGCGGGCACGCAGCGGCAGCAAAAAGGAAGGCCCGGATTCCCGGGCCTTCCCTGTTTCGGGCGGGGATTGCCGATGCAGTCGGTTCAACCCGAGATCGCCAAGCGCTCCTGCCGGTAGCGCCAGGTGGCCGCCAGCCACAGCAGCAGCGCCAGTCCGAATGCACAGGCCAGGTACACCGCCCACTGCGCCGGCGTGGCCGCTTCGCCGCGCGTCACCTTGACCAGCATCTGGTTCTGCGCGAGGAACGGCACCGCGTACTGCCACAGCGCCTGGCTCTTGAGCGGATAGGCCATCAGCGCATAGCTGGGCACCATCGGCAGGAAGATCAGCCAGCCCATGTGGCTCTGCGCCTCCTTCATGCTCTTGGACGCGGCCGACAGGAAAGTCAGCAGCGCGGTGCCGATCAGCAGCAGCGGCAGCAGCACCAGCAGCAGCTTGAGGATGGCCGGGCCGCTGACGTCGAGCGAGCGCATCATGCCGCTGGCCAGCGTGGCGCTGAGCTTGAACGACAGCAGCGTCAGTACCAGGCTGACCAGGCCGAGCGTGGTGGCGGCCAGCATCTTGCCGCTGACGATGGCCCACCGCGGTGCCGGCGTGGCCAGCAGCGGCTCCAGCGATTGGCGTTCGCGCTCGCCGGCGGTGGAATCCATCGAAATGTGCGCGCCGCCGATGAAGGCCCACAGCACCAGCAGCATCGGCAGGATCACCGACATCAGCACGCCGCGCTTGGCCTCCGGCGTGGCCAGGTCGCGGTCCTGCACGCCGACCGCACGCACGATGCCCGGGTCGATGCCGCGCGCCAGCAGGCGCAGCGCGCCGACCTGCTGGCCGTAGGCGGACAGCGCGCCCTTCACCCGGGCGACGTAGATCTCCGCGTTGCGGCTGGTGGAATCGGCAACGACGGTGACCGTGGCCGGCTTGCCGGCTTGCCAGTCGTCGGCGTAGTCCGGCGCGATGATGACGGCCACGTCTTCGCTCTGGTTGCGGATGGCGGCGTCGACCGAGGCGGACTGCTCGGTTTCGCTGCCGCTTGCGGGTTTTGCGCGGATGCCCTGCCCGGCCAGCCACGCCACCAGGTTGGGGGCGCGCTGCTGGCCGACGATGCGGATGTCCAGCGGTTTTTCCAGCTGGGTTTCGGTGCGCATCTGGGTGAGCTTGCCGACGCCGAGCATCAGCAGCGGGTAGATCAGCGGCCCGACCAGCAGGGTGAGGATCAGCGTGCGGCGGTCGCGCAGGAAGTCGCGCAGTTCCTTGCGCCACACGGTCGTCAGATTGGAGAACGGTGAAGCGCTCATGCGTGCAGGCCCTCCTCCGAGCCGATCAGGCGGACGAAGGCGTCCTCCAGGTTGTCCTCGCCGGCCTGCGCGCGCAGATCCTCCGGCGTGCCTTGCGCCACCACCCGGCCATGGGCGATCACCACGATGCGGTCACACAGCGCGGCCACCTCCTGCATGATGTGGCTGGAGAAGATCACGCAGCGGCCTTCGCCGCGCAGGTGCTTGAGGAATTCGCGCAGGCCGCGCGTGGTCATCACGTCCAGGCCGTTGGTCGGCTCGTCGAGGATCACGTTGCGCGGGTCGTGCACCAGCGCACGGGCGATCGCGGTCTTGGTACGTTGGCCCTGCGAGAACCCTTCGGTGCGGCGGTCGAGGAAATCGCCCATCTGCAAGGCCTCGGACAGCACCGCGATGCGTGCGGCGACGGTGGCCTTGTTCAGGCCGTTGAGTTCGCCGAAGTATTCGATGTTCTCGCGCGCGGTCAGGCGCTTGTACACGCCGCGCGCGTCGGGCAGCACGCCGAGCCTGCGGCGCGCGGCGGTCGGGTCGACGGCCACGTCGATGCCGTCCACCAGCACGCGGCCGGACTCGGGCTTCATCAGCGTGTACAGCATGCGCAGCGTGGTGGTCTTGCCGGCGCCGTTGGGACCGAGCAGGCCGGTGATCTGGCCGTCGTGCGCCGCGAAGCCGACGTCGTCGACCGCGATCACGGGGGCATCCTTGCGGCTCTTGCCGGGGAAGGTCTTGTGCAGGTGTTCGGCGACGATCATGGGTTCCACCCGTTGTAGCTGGTGAAGGGTTGGGCGTAGGCCAGCGTGTCCAGGCATTTGGCGTCGAGCGCCTTGGCATCGGTCTTCTCGACGAACTGGGCAAACAGCTTGGGCATGCAGCCGGCGCCGATGACGTTGTGGCCCTGGCCGCGCAGCACCAGCAGGCGGCCGTTGGGCAGCGAGCTGGCCACTTCTTTGCCGTAGCGCGGCGGCGTCACCGGGTCGTACTCGCCTTCCAGCACCAGTGCCGGCACCGGCGTGGACAGCGGCGAGTGGAAATCGGCCGGCATCTCGCCCTTGGGCCAGACCTTGCACTGCGCGGCCATGAAGTCGGTGAGCGCATGGCCGAGCACGGTGCCGGCATCGGTGCCGGTCGAGGCGATGCCGGCGCCATCCTCGCTGCACACCACCGACAGCTGCATGCCCATCGCCATCGCGTCCTTCATCTGGCCTTGCAGCATGCGGATCAGCGCGGTCAGCGATTCGTAGCGGCCCTGGTTGGCTTCGTGCACCAGCACCGGCAGCAGCGTGGCCACCGTCGGCATGTAGGCGTACATGCGCACCAGCCCGGCCACCTGCATGGCTTGCAGGCGGGTTTGCGCGAATTCGCCGGTGGCCGCGTCGCGGTAGCGCACCAGCGGCGGGTTGCGCCGCAGGGTGTCCAGCAAGGTGTCCAGTTCCTTGCGCGGGTCGCCGAGTTTCTCGCGGCAAACGGCGTCCTTGTCGCACTGGCCGAATTGCAGCGCCAGCGCATCGTCGAGGTTGCGCGCGAAGATGTTGCCGAGCACCAGCGTGTTGGGCACCACCGAGTCGAGCACGATGCTGCGGGTGTGCTGCGGGTGGCGCATGGCGTATTGCTGGGCCACGCGCGTGCCGTAGGACACGCCGACCAGGTTGATGCGCTCCGCGCCGATGGCCGCGCGCACCGCGTCCAGGTCGCGCACCGCATCGGTGGTGGTGTAGAAGCGCAGGTCGGCCTTCTTCGACAGCGTGTCGCGGCAGCGTTCGGCCAGGGCCAGCGCTGCGGCCGGGTCGTTGTCGTCGCCGGCATCGTCGTCGTCGGACAGCGGGCAATCCAGCGGATTGGATTTGCCGGTGCCGCGTTGGTCCACCAGCACCACGTTGCGATGCTTGCGCACTTCGGTGAAGGCCGCGTCGAGCAGCGGGTAGCTTTCCACCGCGGCCTGGCCGGGGCCGCCGGCGATGAAGAACACCGGGTCGGGCGAGACGTCGGCTTCCTCGCTGGCCGGCAGCCAGGCGATATTCAGGGCGATCTTGCGGCCTTGCGGTGCGGCGGGGTTTTCCGCCACGTCGAACGTGGTGCATTGCGCGTCCAGCGCCGCGCCGGACATCAGCGGCAAGGCGCAGGGTTCGAAGTCGAGCGTGCCGAGCCGGCGTTTCGGGGCCGGTTCGCCGGCATCGCGGATGGCGGTGGCCGGCGCCGCTTCCGCCTTGTCCTCGGCCCGATGGCGTTGCCACTGGTTCCAGCCGATCAGGCCGGCGGCCACCACGATGGCGATGGCCAGTCTGTGCTTACGCTGCATGGAGGGATGCTCCTGCAGGGATGGGAAGGTCATGCACGGTCTTGTTCCTCCTCGGGAATGAAGATCGCCTCGATCGGCAAGCCGAACAGGCGGGCGATGCGGAAGGCCAGCGGCAGGCTGGGGTCGTACTTGCCGGTTTCCAGCGCGTTGACCGTCTGCCGCGACACGGCCAGCGCCTCGGCCAGACGTCCTTGCGACCAGCCGCGTTCGTCGCGCAGCTCGTGCAGGCGGTTGTTCATCGCGATGCCACGCGGGCGGTCGAGCGGTGGCCGAGCATGCGGTCCATCAGCGGTAACGGCGGTGGGCGAGGAACTTGCCCAGTACGTAGCCGAGGCAGATCAGCGGGAACACCCAGACCATCGCCGCGCCGGCCGGCACGTCGATCACCTTGCCGATCTGCAGGAAGCCGCCGGCCACGTAGGCCATCGACACCACCAGCGCGCCGACGCCGATGGATTCCAGTTCGATCTGGCGCTGGAATTCGTCCACCTGGCGCAGGTACACGAGGAAAGCACGCATCACCAGCCAGATGGGCGGCACCGGCAGCAGCGCCACCGCCATGCGCAGCGGCAGTGCGGTGATGCCGTGGCGCAGCAGGGCCGAAGACAGCAGCACCAGAACGACATAGGCCGCCATGGCCGGCATCACGCTACGGCGGTAGCGGCGGCTGGCCGGGCTCTGGAATTCTTCCTCGCAGTGCTCGCGCCACCAGCGTGGCATCAGGAAACGCAGGCCACCGGCCAGCAGCAGGCCGAGCCCGATGCCGGCCAGCTTGCCGCGCGCAAGTGCATCCAGCCCGAGCGGCACGGGGATGAAGGCCAGCACCGCGCATACGGCGCCCACGCCCAGCAGCGCATGCGACCACGTGGAGAGTTTCATCGCGCGGGCCCGTTCGGGTGGAGGACGTGAGCCTTCCGTTGCGCGTTGGCCGGAGAGCAGGACGGGGTCGGCGGCATGGCCATGAAGGTGTCAAGGTTGCTTGACATGGACGATGCCCACCCCCGCCGGTTTTGTCAAGTGTGCTTTACAGGGCCGATATCGATGGCGGTGCCGGTCCGCCGATGTCTTCGGCAAGGGCCACGCGATTGCGTCCGTCGGCCTTGGCCCGGTAGAGGGCGGCGTCGGCGCGGGCCAGCGCCGTTTCCAGCGATCCGTCGTCGGCCGACGACAGCGCGACGCCGATGCTCAGGGTGACGCGGACCTGTTTCGTTTCGACGGCCAGCGGGTGCGCGGCCAAAGTGGCGCGCAAGGCTTCGGCCCGTTTCAGCGCTTCGGACAAAGTAGTGTCGGGCAGCACGATGGCGAACTCCTCGCCGCCGTAGCGGGCCAGCAGGTTCGGCGGGCTTGCCAGGGTGTCGCGCAGCAGGCTCGCTGCGCGCCGCAGCACTTCATCGCCGGTGGCATGGCCCCAGGTGTCGTTGATGGCCTTGAAGTGGTCCAGGTCCAGCATCAACACCGCCAACGGGCTGCCGCGCCCGCGGCCGCGTTCGAGCAGGCGTCGGCCCTCGAACAACAGGGTCGCGCGGTTGGCCAGCCCGGTGAGCCCGTCGTGGCGCGCCATCGTGCGCAAGTCCACCATTTGCCGCTCCACGATCAGCAGCACCAGCGCGAAACACTGGGCCAGCACCAGCAGTGTGCCGACGAGGTAGGTCACCTGCACCGGCAGGCCGGCACGCATGATGTCCTGGTGGGCATCGGGCGCCACCGGCATGAACAGCCGCGCCACGTACAGCGCCGCATCGGCCGCGAACGCAGCGGCCGCAAGCCGGCGGCTGGTGCGGGTGCCGGCGGGGACATCGTGCAGCAGCAGCCGGATCGCCCACAGGTTCCACACCACCGTCGTCAGCCCGTACAAGGCCAGGCGTGCGCCAAGGTCCGGGCGCACCATGCTGAAATAACCGATGCCGCACAAATACAACGCGGCCAGCACCAGTGCCGGCCGATAGACCATGCCGCGATGGCCCACGTGCAAGGCCAGTCCGCCAAGCAGCAGCACCCAGCTCAGCGCGGCACAGGCGTTGCCGGCCATGATCGACAGCACTTCCGGCATGTACGGGCGCAGCGCGACGAGGGTCACGCTGCCCGCGCCCAGCCACAGGCTGGCGGTCCACAGGCGCAGCACCGGCTGGCCGCGCAGCACCAGCAGCAGCAGCGAGAACGCCACGGCCAGGCCGATGCTCAGCATGAAAGTGACGACGGCGAGGGTCGGGAAATCCAGGTTCATCGCGGCATCATGGCGGAGGAACGGGGGCGGGGCAGCATGTGGCCGGCATGCTGCATGCAAATGGCGTGTCCGGCTTGCCTGGCCCCAGGCCAACCCGTCATGCCGACGGCGCCAGCCCGCATCCATGCACGGTGCTTGCCGCGCGGGGGCTCATCGGCTGCTGGCGCATTTTCCGCGGCGGGAGGACGGCGCGGCCGGCGAGGCACCGCCTCGCGCATCGGCAATCACCTCGAGCGTTGCGTGAGGCGGAGGATCCGCCGTCCGAGGTCACTTGCTGCTGACATATTTTTCGCGACGTATCCGCGCCGGGCCGAAGCCGGTCTCGCTCAGGGCCTGGAAACAGGCATCCACCATGTCCGGGTTGCCGCACAGGTAGGCGATGTCGTCGGCCGCGTCCGGCGCGAATTCGGCCAGGTGCTGCTGCACGTAGCCCTCGCGCACGTCAGGATGCGGCTGCGCCGGCGGCTGGCGCGAGAAACACGGCACGTAGCGGAATTGCGGGTGCGCGTCGGCGAAGGCGCGGAATTCGTCGCCGTACAGCAGTTCGGCCGGGCTGCGCGCGCCCTGCAGCAGCAGCACCTGCGCGCCGCGTTCGGCCATGGCCTGTTCGAGCTGGCACAGCATCGCGCGGTACGGGGTGATCCCGGTGCCGGTGCCGATCAGCAGGTAGCGGCGGTTGCGGTCGCCCGGCTGCAGGTGCATGCGCCCGAACGGGCCGGTGGCCTGCAGCGTGTCGCCCGGCCGCAGGTTCTCGAACAGCGAGGTGGCCGAGCCGCCCGGCACGAAGCTCACCGCGAACTCCACCCGTGCATCGGCCGGTACCGCCGGGTCGAGGATGGTCGCCAGCGAATAGCTGCGCTTGAGCGGCGTGCCGTCGGCGGCCTCGAAGTGGATCTGGATGAACTGCCCGGGCAGGAACGGCAACGGCTGCCCGTCGGCACGGACGAAGGCGTAGTGGGCGACGGTGGCGGCCAGGTCGCGACGCGAAACCAGCGTCAAGGTGAACGGAGCAGGCAAGGGACGGAACGCTGTGTGGCGGAGGCGCACTCCGCGGGCCTCCTATAATAGCCGGCCGCATCGGGCTCCTCCCGTACCCTCGTCCTGCGCCGCGTGCGCGAAGGCAGTTTTCGTGAATCCCGCACCAGAATCCTCCGCGCCGGCACTGCACGTGCGCGACCTGCGCAAGACCTACGGCAACGGCACCCAGGCGCTCAAGGGCGTGTCGCTGGACGTGCAGGCCGGCGATTTCTTCGCCCTGCTCGGCCCCAACGGCGCCGGCAAGAGCACGCTGATCGGCATCGTGTCTTCGCGGGTCAACGCCAGCGCGGGCACTGTCGAGGTTTTCGGCACCGACCTGCTGCGACAACGCAGTGCGGCGATGCGGCTGATCGGGCTGGTGCCGCAGGAGATCAACTTCAACCTGTTCGAAAAGCCCTTCGACATCCTGGTCAACTACGCGGGTTTCTACGGCGTGCCGCGCGAGATCGCCGCCGTGCGCGCCGAGGCCGAACTCAAGCGGGCGCACCTGTGGGAAAAGGCCCAGGTGATGAGCCGCACGCTGTCCGGCGGCATGAAGCGCAGGCTGATGATTGCCCGCGCGATGATGACTGCCCCGCGCCTGCTGATCCTGGACGAACCCACCGCCGGCGTGGACATCGAGATCCGCCGCGACATGTGGCGCGTGCTGCGCGAGATCAACGGGGCCGGCACCACCATCATCCTCACCACGCATTACCTGGAGGAAGCCGAGAGCCTGTGCCGCAACCTGGCCATCATCGACCGCGGCACCATCGTCGAGCGCGGCCCGATGCGCGACCTGCTGGCCAAGCTCGACGTGGAAGGCTTCCTGTTCGACATCGACGGCACGCTGCCACCCACGCTGCCGGTGATCGAAGGCGCGGTGCTCGTCGCCCAGGATGCACAGACGCTGGACCTGGACATGCCGCGCGCAATGGAGTTGAACCGCGTGTTCGAAGCCTTCGACGCGGCCGGCATCCGCGTGCGCTCGATGCGCACCAAGTCAAACCGCCTGGAAGAATTGTTCGTGCGCCTCACCGGCCACGTGCAGGAGAACGCAGCATGAGCGCGCAACCGCTGACCACCACGCCCGCCCAACGCAACCTCGTCGCGCTGGGCACCATCGTGCGCCGCGAAGTGCAGCGCATCCTGCGCATCTGGGGGCAGACCCTGGTGCCGCCGGCGATCACGATGACGCTGTACTTCCTGATCTTCGGCAACCTGATCGGCTCGCGCGTCGGTGCGATGGACGGCATCCGCTACATGGATTTCATCGTTCCCGGCCTGGTGATGATGAGCGTGATCCAGAACAGTTACGGCAACATCAGCTCCTCGTTCTTCGGTGCCAAGTTCGGCCGCCACGTCGAAGAGCTGCTGGTCAGCCCGATGCCCAACTGGGTGATCCTGTGGGGCTACGTGGCCGGTGCCGTGGTGCGCGGGTTGATGGTGGGCGTGATCGTGCTGCTGATCGCGATGTTCTTCACCACCGTGCGCGTGCCGCACCCGCTGGTGATGGCGACCACCCTGCTGCTCGGCGCGACGATCTTTTCGCTGGCCGGCTTCGTCAACGCGGTGTACGCCAAGAAGTTCGACGACGTGGCCATCGTGCCGACCTTCATCCTCACTCCCCTCACCTACCTCGGGGGTGTGTTCTATTCGGTCAAGCTGCTGCCCGGCTGGGCGGAAGCGGCCACCCACGCCAACCCGATCTTCTACATGGTCAACGCGTTCCGTTACGGCCTGCTCGGCCAGTCCGACGTGCCGCTGTGGGTGGCCTACGCATTGATGATCGGATTCGTCGTGGCACTGTCGCTGTTTGCCGTGTGGTTGCTGCGCCGGGGCGTGGGTCTGCGCAGCTGAGGCACTGCCGGGCGTGACCCGGCAGGCGCGCAGGCGTTAACGTGCACGTCGGTCAAGGTGTGGTGGAGGTGGCGGGCATGCGCATTCTGGTTCTCGGCGCCGGCGGTACCGGCGGCTATTTCGGCGGACGCCTGGCGCAGGCCGGCGTGGATGTCACCTTCCTCGTGCGGCCGGCGCGCGCGGCACAGCTGGATCGCGACGGGCTGCTGATCCGCAGCCCGCTCGGCGATGCGCAATTTCCCGTGGCGCACGTCACCGCCGAAGCATTGCCGGGGCTGGCGGCCGAACGTCCGTTCGATCTGGTCGTGCTCAGTTGCAAAGCCTACGACCTGGACAGTTCGATCGAGGCCATCGCGCCGGCCGTCGGCCCGCGCACGGTGGTGCTGCCCATCCTCAACGGCCTGCGTCATTACGCGGCGCTGGATGCCCGCTTCGGCCGCGAACACGTGCTGGGCGGCCTGTGCTTCATCAGCGCGATGAAGGGGCCGGATGGCGAGGTGCTGCATCTGGGCAAGGCCGCGTCGATCACCTTCGGCGAGCGCGACGGAGGTAACAGCCCGCGCGTGGAGGCTTTCGCCCGCGACTGCGCTGCGGCCGGCATCGAACACATGGCTTCGCCGGCCATCGCGCGCGAGCAATGGATCAAGTACAGCTTCCTCACCGCGCTGGCTGCCGGCACGTGCCTGATGCGTGCGCCGGTGGGGCGCATCGTCGCCACCGAGCTGGGCACGCTGCTGATGACCAACCTGTACCGCGAATGCGTGGCGGTGGCTGCGGCCACCGGCGAGGCCGTCCCGGAGACGGCGCAGCAGAAGGCGCTGGAGTTGCTGACCCAACCCGGTTCGCCACTGACCGCATCGATGCTGCGCGATCTTGAATCCGGGCAACGGATCGAGGCCGAGCAGATCGTCGGCGACATGCTGCATCGAGGCCGCGCCGCCGGGTTGGATGTGGTGCGCCTGGCCGTGGCGTGGTGCCACCTGCAGGCCTACGAACTCGGCCGTGCCGAACCGCATGCCTGATGCTTCCGGCCGCCCCGAGCCCGGTCCGCGGCGCATGCTGGTGTTCGGCCTGGCCATGCCGGGTGCCTGCAGGATGCGGGCATCGCTAGCGTGGGTACGGTGCGCGATTCCGCCCGCACGCGTCTGCCGTGTGGCGTGGTGTTGCGCCGTTTCGACGGGCAACGGGCCGATGCCGTGCTGACGGCCGGCATCGCCGTGACCGATGCGGTGCCGACCCCGATTCCGCCGGATGCCGACGGTGGCCCGACATGCCGGCGGTTTGCCGATGCGCTGGCCGCGTCGTGCGCGGGGCGAATCGCGTACCCGTCTTCGACCGGCGGGTACGGCGACCTCGGCGGTGGCCGCATCGATGAAACCGCCGTTGCCGATGCGCGCCATCCGGCCGCATTGACGTGGTTCGCGGTTGAAGTGCAATGGCGCGCAATTGGCGAGCGGGCGGGCATCCCGGTGGCGGCGTTGCGCCGGCCGGGCCTGTACGGGCCGGCCGCAACGCGTTGGTGCAGCCGGCTTGCGGCCGCGCGCGCCACGACGTTCGTCCCGGCTTGGCGTTTTCGCGCCTGCACGTGGAGGACCTGGCCGAGGCCTTGTTCGCGCTGCCGTATCTGCCGCAGCCGAGGGCTTTCGCTGGCTGACGACGAAGCAGGGCGTGCTGGCCCATGCTGCGGCGCTGTCCGGCCTGCCCTTGCCGCCCGCGCAGGATTGGCGTGGCGCGATCCGGCGTTGCAGGAAAGCGTGCGGCGCTCTATCAGGCCGGCCGGCGCATCGACGATGCGTCACCGGAGCTGCCGCGAAGGCCTGCGCGTGTTGCGGGCCGCCGGCGAAGGACGTACGGCGGCGGTCTAGCGCAGCCCGCTTTCGATCTTCGGGATCAGCGCCTGGATGGCCAGCTGCGCGGCGCGCGATAGCTGCCGTTGCGGGGCCGTGCACAGGGCCAGCGTCATCGGCTTGACCAGCGTGCTCTTCAGCGGCACGAAGGCCAGCCGGCCCTCGTGCACGTCCGCCGCCGCATCCAGCCAGGACATCAGCGCCACCCCGCCGCCGCTGCGGGCCAGCGCGCGCAGCGTGCGCACGTCGTTGCAGCGGGTGAACTGTTTCATGTCCACGTGCTGGCGCTGGTACAGCACTCGCGCGTGTTCGGCCACCATCAAGGGCGCGTCGGGCAGCAGCAGACGGTGTGGCACCGCATCGTTGAGCTGCACGCCGGCCAGGCCGGCCAGCGGGTGGTCCGGCGGCATCGCCAGCCCCAGCGGCACTTCGGAGAAGGCCAGCACGTCGAGTTCGGCCCCGCCGACCGGGTCGAGCAGCAGGCCGAAATCCACAGTCGCCGAGGCCACCAGCCGCCGCACCTCCTGGTTGCCGGCGGTGGACAGGCTGAAGGTGATGCCCGGGTATTGGCGCAGCAGCTCGGCCACGACGGCGGTCACCGCGCCCTCGCTGAGCGCGTCGATCATCGCGATCTCGACGTGGCCGCGGCGCAGGCCCTTGAGCTCGTCGAAGCGCTCCAGCGTGCGCATGAAGCTTTTTTCCCACTGCTTCACGTCCACCAGCAACAGTTCGCCGGCCGCGGTCAGGCGCAGTCGGCCGGGCAGGCGTTCGAACAATTGCGCGCCCAGTTCCTCCTCGGCACGCAGGATCTGCCGGTCGATCGCCGAGGCGGACACGTGCAGCACGTCGGAAGCCTTGCGGATGCTGCCCTGGCGGGCCACTTCGATGAAGTAACGGGTGAAGCGGGAAAAAGTGGACATGGGGCGAGCTTGGGTTGGTGTTGCGTTTTGTGCAACGCATCGGCGGAAAAACGATGCTGGATCATCACACGGCGCGCTCCTACGGTGAAACCATGCGGCATGTCGCCGCCCCGCCCGAGACCCGTCGATGGATGCCGCCGTTCCCGTCATGCCCCTGGATTGCAGCTTTGCCGAGGCCGATTGGCATCTGCTCGCGCAGGCCTGGCATGCGGTGGCGCTGTCCGGCGAGGTCGGCCAAGCGCCGTTCAAGGCCACCCTGCTGGACGAACCGCTGGTGCTGTACCGCATCGGCGGCGAGCTGGTCGCCGCGCGCGACGTCTGTCCGCACCGCGGCGTGCCGCTGAGCAAGGGCTGGGCCGACGGCGAGGGCGTGGTGTGTCCGTACCACGGCCTGCGCTTCGGCGAGGGCGGGCGCTGCAACCGCATCCCCGCCAGCCCCAACCTGCCGATTCCGGCGAAGATGCGCCTGCGCACCTATGCGGTGGCCGAGCGTTACGGGCTGGTGTGGGTGTGCCTGGCGCGCGCGCCGCTGGAGTCGGGCGAACAACCGGACATCCCGGTGATGCCGCACTGGGACGATCCGGGCTTCCAGCAGATCAACTGCCCGCCGTTCGACATCGCCGGTTCGGCCGCGCGGCAGATGGAGGGTTTCCTCGACGTGGCCCATTTCGCGTGGGTGCATGCCGAAACCTTCGCCAGTGCCGACATGGACCAGGTGCCGCCCTACGTCACCACGCCCACGCCCACCGGTTTCATGGCCGATTACCTCAGCGACATTCCCAACTATCCCAAGGGCTTCGTGCCGGATGCGCCGCCACCGCCGGGCTTCCTGTGGCTGCGCCATTTCGAGGCGCACCTGCCGTTCACCGCCACGCTGACCATCCATTTTCCCGCGCCCGGCGAAAAGCTGGTGATCATGAACATGGCCTCGCCGGTGTCGGCGCACCGGACGCGGCTGTTCGTGCCGATCGCGCGCAACTTCAACGTCGCCGGCCCGGTGGAGGACGTGCACGCCTTCAATTTCAGGGTGTTTTCCGAAGACCGCGACATGGTGGAGACGCAGAAGCCCGAATACCTGCCGCTGGACCCGTTGCTGGAGGTGCACATCCCCGCCGACCGCAGCTCCATTGCCTATCGCCGCGGCCTGCGCGAGCGCGGCTACAGCGATTTCTTCCTGCGCTGAGGGCATGGCGATGGCATTGCTGCAGGTGGTCGTGACCGACATCGCCGAACAGGGCGAAGGCAACCGCGCGCTCACGCTGGCACCGCTGCTGGGTGAACTGCCGCCGTTCGAAGCCGGCGCGCACGTGGACGTGCACCTGCCCGGTGGCGTGGTGCGGCAATACTCCATCGCCAGCGCGCCGGACGAGCGCGACCGACACTACGTGCTGTGCGTGAAACTGGCGCCGGCCTCGCGCGGGGGTTCGCGCCACATCCACAAGCAGCTCGTCGCCGGGCAGCGGCTGTGGATTTCCCTGCCGCGCAATCACTTTCCGCTGCAGGCCGACGGCCCGCACCTGCTGCTGGCGGCCGGCATCGGCATCACGCCGTTGCTGTCGATGGCGCAGGCGCTGGACGCACGCGGCGAAGCCTTCGTGCTGCATCACTATGTGCGCGAGCGTGCACAGGCGGCGTTTGCCGGGCGACTGGCGCAGGGTTTTGCCCACGGCCGCGTGCAGGTGCATGCCGATGCCGAAGGCGAAAGCCCGCTGACCCACGTGCCCGGCGAACTGGCGCAGCCGCGCGGCCATCTCTACCTGTGCGGGCCGGGCGGCTTCATGGACCACTTCGCGGCGCTGGCCGGGCGCGCCGGTTGGCCGGCGCAAAACATTCACAGCGAGCGTTTCGACCCGGTGGAGCTGGTGCGCGCGGACGATGCGCCGTTCGAGGTGGAGCTGGCCTCCAGCGGCGAGGTGGTCGAAGTGCCAGCGGGCCAGAGCATTGCGCAGGCACTGGGCGAGGCCGGCATTCCCGTGGAAGTGTCGTGCGAGCAGGGCATGTGCGGGGCTTGCGTGACCGGCGTGCTGGCCGGCGTGCCGGACCACCGCGACTGCGTGCTGGGTGCGGCCGAACACGCCGCCAACGACCGCATGACCCTGTGCTGTTCGCGCAGCCGCTCGCCGCGCCTGGTGCTCGCGCTGTAAGCGGCGTGGGCGCGATACTCGCCGACGATTTCCCGAACGCCACCACCGCATGACATCCGTTTCCGCCACGCCTGCATCCGCCCGCCGCAAGGTCATCCTCGAGGACGACATCGACGGCTTCACTCCCGCGCAGCTGATGCTGCTGCAGTCGCCCGAGGTCGAGGTACTGGGCATCTCGGTGGTCAGCGGCAACATCTGGCGCGACGAGGCGCTGGCCCACACCTGTCGCCTGCTGGAGCTGGCCGGCCGCCCGGACATCCCGGTGCTGCCCGGCCCGGTGTTCCCGCTGCTCAATGCCGAAGCGGCCACCGAGCGTTGGGAAGGCCTGCATGGCAAGCTTTTGTGGAAGGGCGCATGGACGAAGCAGTGGGTGGAAGGCGACACCGTGCAGAGCTCGCCGCGCTACCACGCGCACGACGTGGTACCCGATTTGCCGTTGGGCAATCCGAGCGTGGTGAAACCCTCGGCCGAGCATGCCGCGCAGTTCATGCTGCGCATGGTGCGGCAGTACCCGGGCGAGGTCAGCATCCTGGCCACCGGCCCGTTCACCAACCTGGCGCTGGCGCAGTCGCTGGATCCGGCCTTCGCCAGCTTGGCCAAGGAGCTGGTGTACATGGGCGGCAGCCTCAACCCGCGGCAGCGCCGCGACAGCACCTCGGCGGCACAGTTCGCGCGCGAATTCGCCAATTCGCCGCGGCGCGAGTTCAACATCCGCTGGGACCCGGAAGCCGCGCGCATCGTGCAGCGCGCGTCGTGGCGCAAGATCACCATGGTGCCGGTCGATCCATCCACCGCCACCGAACTCACCCCCGCCCTGCTGGCGCGCATGGCCGCGGCCGACACGGTGATCGGCCGCGCCCTGCGTCGGCGCGAGCCGGGTTTCCCGATGTGGGACGAGCTGGCCTCGGCGGTGTGGCTGCACCCGGAACTGGCAAGCGATGCCGTGGCGCTGTACGTGGACACCAACGTGGACGGCGGCGCCGGCTACGGCGACACGCTGTCGTGGGCGCCGGGCTACCAGCCAGGCCTGGGCGAGCAGCTTGAGCACGTGGTGCGCGAAGTGGACGTGGCCGCGTTCGAGGCGCTGGTGGTCGATTGTCTGACCCGGCCGCAGCCGCCCGCCGTCGGTGCGCCGTTGCCGCCGGTTTGAGAGGGCCGACGTGGCGGTTTGGGCAGGTTCCGGCCGGTGTTCGCCGTCACTCCGGCAGGGCCGCGACGGGGGCGGCCGGCTGCGTTTCTTCGGCCGCACGGATGCCCGCGCGGCCATGATCGATTTCGGAGACCTCGCATGAGCGCTTCACCCGCGATATCCATCCGCCCCGAATGGCAGCCCGGCATCGACCGCAATCTCGCCTTGCTCGGCGGCTTCGGTGACGTGCTGGCCGGGTTCGCGCCTCCGTCCGCCGCGCCAGCGTCGGCGGACGTGGCGCTGCCGGGTCAGGCCGTTGCTCGTGCCGGCCGCGCGCTGGCACGCATCGAAGCCGCCAATCCCGGGCTGTGTGCGTTGACCCGCGTGCTCGGCGACCGCGCACGCGCCGAGGCCGCCGTGCTGGACGCTGCCCACGCCGCCGGCCTGCCCACCGGGCCGCTGGCCGGCACCACCTTCGCGGTGAAGGATCTGTTCGACGTCGCCGGCTTGCCCACCACTGCCGGTGCGGCGATCCGTGCCGACGCGCTGCCGGCCGCATGCGATGCCGAAGCCGTGCGGCGGCTGGGCGCGGCCGGTGCAGTGCTTGCCGGCACCACCAACATGGACGAGTTCGCCTACGGCTTCGCCACCGTCAACGCGCACCACGGCACCACCCGCAACCCGCACGACGCGCAACGACTGGCCGGCGGCTCGTCCGGCGGCTCGGCGGCGGCGGTCGCGGCCGGGCTGGTGGATTTCGCGCTGGGTTCGGACACCAACGGTTCGATTCGCGTGCCGGCGGCGCTGTGCGGTCTCTACGGCCTGCGCCCGACCCACGGCCAAGTGCCGCTGGAAGGCGTGTTCCCGTTCGTCGATGCGCTGGACGTGGCCGGCCCGTTTGCGCGCACGTTGCCGCTGCTGCGCGCGGTGCACGCGGTCATGGCCGGGCGCGATGCGGGCACGGTGGATGCCGGCCGCCTGCGCATCGCCCGGCTCGGCGGCTGGTTCGCGCGCAATCTCGATGCCGACTTCGGCCCGGCGCTGGATGCGGTCTGTGCACGGCTGGGTGCCACACACACGCTGGAATTGCCGGAAGCCGAGCGTTCGCGCGCGGCCGCCTTCGTGCTGACCGGTGCCGAGGGCGGGCATCGCCACCGCGCCGCGCTGGCCACCCACGGCGATGGCTTCGACCCGGCTACCCGCGACCGCTTGCTCGCCGGCCTGCGCCTGCCCGCGCCGGTCATCCTCGACGCGCAGCGTTTCGCTGCATGGTTCGCCGGGGCGATGGCGCGGCTGTGGGACGGCGTGGACGTGCTCGTCTCCCCGGCCGTGCCCTGCGTGGCGCCGCGCATCGACGCGGAGACCATCGAGATCGACGGCAAGCCGGTCTCGGCGCGCGCCAATCTCGGCATCCTCACCCAGCCGCTCGGCCTGGCCGCCTGTCCGGTGCTGGCCGTGCCGCTCAAACGCCCGGGCTTGCTGCCGCTGGGCTTGCAGCTTGTTGCCGCGCCCGGCCGCGAGGACCGCCTGTTCGCCGTGGCCGAAGTGCTGGAAAGTGCCGGGCTGACCGGTTTCACGCCACCGCCCGCTTTCGCAGGAAACTTCTGATGCTGCATACCCTGCGTTCGCGCCGCGGCATGGCCGTGGCCCCGCATCATCTGGCCGCACAGGCCGGGCGCGACGTGCTGCGCGACGGCGGCAGCGCCATCGAGGCCACCGTCGCCATCGCCGCAACGCTGGCGGTGGTCTACCCGCACATGACCGGTATCGGCGGCGACGGTTTCTGGCTGATCCGCGAACCGGACGGCCGCATGCATGCCATCGACGCCTGCGGCCGCGCCGCGCAGGCGGCCACGCTCGATGTCTATGCCGGCCAGGCCTGCATCCCGTGGCGCGGGCCGGGCGCGGCCAATACCGTCAACGGTACCGTGTCTGGCTGGGCGTTGGCCTTGGCCGGCAGCGAAAGCCGCCTGCCGCTGGCCCGGTTGCTGGAAGATGCCATCGTGCTGGCCCGCGACGGCGTGGCCGTCACCGCCGGCGGCGCGCAGACCGCCGCCGCGAAAGGCGCCGAACTGCGCGTGCAACCCGGTGCCTACGCGGCGGTCTTCGAGCCGGATGGCCGGCCACTGCGCGAAGGCGACATCCTGCGCCAAGTGCGTCTGGCCGACACCCTGCAGCGGTTGGCCGAGGCCGGCCTGGACGACCTCTACCGCGGCGAGCTGGCCCGCGCCATCGCCGCCGACCTGGCCGCGCTCGGCAGCCCGCTGGCACTGGCCGACCTGCACGCGCACCGGGCCCAAGCCAGCGTGCCGCTGCACGTGCGCGTCGGCGATGCCACCGTGTACAACCACGCCCCGCCGACGCAGGGGCTGGCCTCGCTGCTGATCCTGGCCCTGTTCGACCGCCTGCATGCGCAGGACGCCGAGGGTTTCGAGCACGTGCACGGGCTGGTGGAAGCCACCAAACAGGCCTTCCTGATCCGCGACGCCCATGTCGGCGACCCGGCATGGATGACGCTCGACCCGCAGGCGTTGCTGGACGATGCCGCCGCGCTCGACGCGCTGGCCGCGCGCATCGACCCGGCCCGCGCGCTGCCTTGGCCGCAACCCTCGCAGGGCGGCGACACCTGCTGGTTCGGCGCCATCGACGGGGACGGCCGCGCGGTCAGCTGCATCCAGTCCACCTATTTCGAATTCGGCTCCGGGCTGGTGCTGCCGCGTACCGGCATCACCTGGCAGAACCGCGGCTGCAGCTTTCGTCTTGCCGCCGGGGGTTGGAACGCGCTCAGACCCGGTCGCAAGCCTTTCCACACGCTCAACCCGGCGCTGGCGGTGTTCGACGACGGCCGGGTGATGAGCTACGGCACGATGGGCGGCGAAGGCCAGCCGCAGACCCAAGCCGCGGTGTTCACCCGCTACGCGCGCTTCGGCATGCCCTTGCAACAAGCAGTCACCGCGCCGCGTTGGCTGCTCGGCCGCACCTGGGGCGAGGACAGCACCTCGCTCAAGCTCGAATCCCGCTTCGACCCGGCGATCGTGCAGGCATTGGGCGAGGCTGGCCATGCGGTGGAGCTGCTGCCGGAATTCACCTCGGTGACGGGCCACGCCGGCGCGCTGCTGCGCGAGGCCGACGGCACCCTGGCTGGCGCGGTGGACCCGCGCAGCGATGGCATCGTGGCTGGCTGGTAGCAAACCGTGCCTTGGCCCCGCACCGGGAGCAGACTATTGCCACCGCACAGGCCAGCCATCACCATGTCCAAGCCTTTCCCGATCAATCCCGGTCATCCCGAGCGCATCTGCTGGGGCTGCGACCGCTACTGCCACAGCGATGCACTGGTCTGCGGCAACGGCTCCGGACGGGTGATGCACCCGAGCGAGAGTTAGGGCGAGACCTGGTACCTGGCGTGGGGCCTCGTGCCTGACCCCGCTCATCCAGGCCGAGTGCTGCTGGAGATGGGCGCGCCGTCGGGGTCGAAGTCCGGCTGACCCGCAGCTGACCCGTGCGCATGGCCTGCATGGATCGGGGCAGAGCACCGGCATACTTTTCGCGCGTTCTCGCAGATTGCCTTGTCCTTGCCCGATGACACTCCTGCCCTTGCCCCTGACATTGCCCTCGGCCGACATGGCGTTGGCGTGGTTGCCGGTGGCCGTGTGCATGGTGGATGCGGAAGGCCATTTCCGTTACGTCAATGACGCTTTCGAGCGCATCTTCGGCTACTCGCAGGCCGAGGCGCTGGGCATGCCGATGCTGTTGCTGGTGCACCCGGATGATCGCGCTGCCACGCTGGATGCGGTGCAGGAGATCATGCGCGGGCAAATCCTGCCCCATTTCCGCAACCGCTACCTGCGCAAGGACGGCAGCGTGGTCGACATCCAGTGGTCGGCCCGCTGGCTGCCCGAGCACCATGTGCGTCTGGCCGTCGGCCAGGAAGTGACCGCATTGCGCGGGATGGAACGGCGACTGGAGCATCGCGCCAGCCACGATCCGCTGACCGGCCTGCCGAACCGGGACGTGCTCCGCCGCGAACTGCAGCGGCGCGTGAACGAGGCCATGCACGGCGGACCGGGCGTATCGGTGCTCTACATCGACCTGGACGGGTTCAAGGGCATCAACGACGTGCTCGGACACGAGGTCGGCGATCGCCTGTTGCGCGAAGTCGCTCTGGCGCTGAAACGGGGCATGCGGCGCGGCGATCTGGTGGCGCGCGTCGGCGGCGACGAGTTCGTTGCGCTGCTGCACGACTGCCGCTTGGCCGAGGATGCCCGGCATGTTGCCGATGCCTTGCGTGCGGGAATACTGGCCCTGAACGAGAGCGGTCGCTTCGCCGCCCGGATCGACGCGAGCATCGGCAGCGCCTGCTTCCCCGATCACGGGCAGAGCCCGCGAATGCTCCTGCGCCATGCCGACGGTGCGATGTACAGCGCCAAAGCGGCGCGGCGTTGAGCGAACCGCTACGGCGGCCACCCCGTCGTCCTGCTACCCGCGGCGCGGCGCCGGGTGGTGGAGGCTGGCGGGCCCTCCCATGCTAGGACGATCGACCCTGACGCGAAGACACGGCAGGGTGCGCCGATGCAGCCGTTCCGGCCGGCCCCGCATCCGCCCGGCGGCGAGGGGCGTCCGCGCGAGCGGCGGCAAGATGTCGTGCAGACATTTCCCGAAGAGTCAGGTCCACGTGTCCACGGGGGCGATAACCGCTGGTTGCAGGCCTTGCCGCGTCTGGCGGCGGCCCGCACAGCCCGGACTGGCGACCCCGGCTTGCGAGAAGCGGTCACGATCAATCCCGGCGCCGACACGTTGTCCCTCGGGTCTTGCCAGGAGGCGTTGCTCAAGATCACCGAGGCCGCCCCCTTCGGCGGCAGCCCTATGCTTGGGCCGGGTAGCGCGAGTTCCTTGACACGCGCCAGCCGGAGACCGGATGTCGGTCTGCTGATGCTTGAGGCTCTCGGCGTGACGCGGTGCCGGACAGGCGTTTCCGGCACCGCGTCAGCCGGGACGATTCAGTTTTCGATCGCGCGCTGCAGCGCCGGCGTGCGCCAGCCACTGGCGCTGCCCCACAGGTAGAACGCCAGCCCGATCACGCCGACCACCAGCAGGTCGATGCCATAGGGCAGGTAGCCGTGGCCGCCGAAGGTGGTGCTGCCGGCCCAGGACACCAGCGCCAGCGTCGG
>JADHEF010000305.1_pt1 | contig 57319 bp, 50 predicted proteins | sample 8952391 | NCBI WGS metagenome assembly JADHEF01 (sample SAMN16124439, study PRJNA663245) | bioreactor sludge metagenome | isolation source: sludge (nitrite) | place: India:Bengaluru | collected 2019-02-28 | reverse complement strand
TACTTTTTTCTGAAAATCAAGGCGGCCTTCCCCGGAAAGCCGCGATGAACCTTTTGTTTCGCCCCGATGCGACCCGGCCCGCTCTATCTGGGGTCGCCCGAGAAGGGGTGCAGGGCGGTACGGGCGCGCTCGAACAGGGCGATGAGGTGATCCGCCACGGCCCGCACCCGCCGGGAGTGGGCGAGATCGCTGTGGAGCACCAGCCAGATGGGCTGATCCACCCCGAGCTCCGGCAGCAGGCAGACCAGATCCGTCTGGCGGGCCAGGTAGTGGGGCAGCACCGCGAGCCCCAGACCGGCCTGGGCGGCGGCGAGCTGGGCCGCCAGGGTGCCGGTCTCCACCCGGCAGGGGCGGCCGCGCAGCATGCGGGTCATCCATCTGGCTGCGGGCAGGTGGCTCTGGGTTTCGTTCCAGCCGATGAAGTCATCCTGATCGAAGCTGGCGGCATCCACCCCGGGGCTGCGGGCATCCAGGTAGGCGCCGGTCCCGTAGAGGCCAAAGCCCAGGGTGCCCAGGCGCCGCAGGGTGAGGTGGCCGGCATCGGGCTTGACCATGCGCACCGCGAGATCGGCATCGCGCCGGTGCAGGTTCACCGTCTGCACCCCGGTGACCAGCTCTACCCTCAGCTCGGGGTGCTGGGCAAAGAGCGTCGGCAGGGAGGGGATGATGAGGGGATTGGCCAGGTTCTCGGCAGTGGCGAGGCGCACTGTGCCGGCCACCTGTCCCTGCAACTGCCCCGCCTCGCCAAAGGCCAGTCCCGCATGTTCCAGCGCCTCGGCTCGCTCAAGCAGGGCCTCCCCGTCGTCGGTCAGGCGATAGCCCTGCTGGTGGCGGCTGAACAGGGGCAGGCCGAGGGCCGCCTCCAGCCTGTCCAGGCGCCGGGAGACGGTGGCCACCCCCATGCGAAGGGCGTGGGCGGCACCGCTCAGGGTGCCGCTGCGGGCGATGGCCAGGAAGACGCGGGCGTCGTCCCAGAGCAGGGGATCGTGCATAGTGTTTCCATAATCGGAAAATAGGTTGCCAGTTATCTCTATATCTCATTCATTTTCGGAAGACCATACTCCCCTGCAACTTGTCAGGGAGAAAATGCGATGCAACGACGAACACTGGGAGCCAACCTGCAGGTCTCTGCCCTGGGGCTGGGCTGCATGGGGATGAGCGAATTCTACGGGCCGCGGGACGATGATACGTCCTTGCGGGTGCTGGCGGAGGCAGTGGAGCGGGGCATCGACCTGCTCGACACCGCCGACATGTACGGCCCCCACCACAACGAGGCGCTGATCGGGCGTTTTCTCGCGACCCGGCGGGGGCAGGTGAAGGTCGCCACCAAGTTTGGCATCGTGCGCCAGCACGGGGAGTACAGGCGTACCCTCGACAACAGCGCCCGCTATGCGCGCCAGAGCTGCGAGGGCTCCCTGCGCCGCCTCGGCATCGAGCAGATCGATCTCTACTATGTGCACCGCCTCGATCCGGCCCATCCCGTCGAGGAGACCATGGCCGGGCTGGCGCAGCTGGTACAGGAGGGCAAGATAGCCCGCATCGGTCTGTGCGAGGTGAGCGAGGCCACCCTGAGGCGCGCCCATGCCGTGCACCCGGTGGCGGCGGTGCAGACCGAATACTCCCTCTGGACGCGGGAGGTGGAGGCGGCGGTGCTGCCCGCCTGCCGGGAGCTGGGGATTGGTCTGGTGGCCTACTCCCCCCTGGGGCGCGGGTTTCTGACCGGGCGTTACCAGCAGGAGGCGGTGTTCGAGGAAGGGGATTTTCGGGCCGGTCTGCCGCGCTTTCAGGGGGAGAACCTCGCCACCAACCGCACCCTGGTGCAGGCGGTCATGGCCCTGGCGCAGCAGAAGGGATGCTCGGCGGCGCAGATAGCCCTGGCCTGGCTGCTGGCGCAATGGGAGGGGATAGTGCCCATCCCCGGCACCCGGCGCCTGACCCACCTTGAGGATAACCTCGGCGCCCTCTCGGTGCGCCTCTCCCCAGCGGAGCTCGGGGCCCTGGGACAGGCCATCCGGACCCTGCCGGTGGCGGGGGAGCGCTATACCGCCGAGGGGATGAAGGGGGTGAACGCATGAGCGGCTCGCACACGGATCGCCGTGAACGGGCGTTCGCGCTGCTGGCCCGGCTCGATCCCCAGGCGCCCACGCGGGTCGCCGCCAGCCTGGATGCCCTGTCACCGGAGCTTGCCGAGCTGGTGCTGGGGTTTGCCTTTGCCGATGTGCTCGCCCGTCCCGGCATCGATCTCTGCACCCGCGAGATGCTCACGGTGGCGACCCTGATGGGAATGGGCACGGCGCCCGGACAGCTCGAGTTCCATATCCGGGCCGCCCTCAATGTGGGGGTCAGCCGGGAGACCATCATCGAGATCCTGCTCCAGGTCGCCGTCTATGCCGGAGTGCCCGCCTGCATGAATGGCATTAGTGCGGCCCGCAGCGCCTTCGCCGCCCATGACAAGGGGCGGGGGGGCAGGGATTAAGGAGGAGACGCCACCCTGGCGAAAAGGTCAGGCGTGCCCTGACGAGGGCAGCAAGAAGGGAGCCGAGGCTCCCTTCTTTCATGGTGCTGGCCGGCTCAAGCACCTTCCGGCAGAGGACGGCGTACCCTCGGCTTGAGCTGGGAGAGCATGACCCCGGTCAGGATGAGGCCGCCCCCCAGCAGGTGATAGCCGTGGATGGGCTCCCCCAGGGCGATGACGGCGATGAGGGCCGTGCACAGGGGCATCAGGTTCATGAAGACCGAAGTGCGCTCCGCCCCCAGGGTGGCGAGGCCGCGCATCCAGCAGTAGGCGGCGAAGATGGAGGAGGCGAGGCCGGCGAACAGTACCATGCTCCAGCCCTGGGCGGGAATGGCCAGGGAATCGGCAGAGAGGGCCACCGGGATGAGCAGCAGCACCGCCAGCAGGATCTGCAGGTAGAGGTTGAGCCAGGGGTCGAACGGCAGTTGCCAGCGGCGGATCAGCAGGCCATAGAGGGCATAGCTGGCCGCCCCCAGCAGCATCATGCCGTCGCCGGGGTTGATGCCGCTGTGCAGCAGTGCCAGGGGATTGCCCTGACCCAGCAGCCAGAGCACCCCGAACAGGGAGAGGCTCATGCCGAGCAGCGCCTGCTTGCCCGGCTTCTGGCCAAAGCAGCAGGCCCCGATGAGCAGGGTGAGCAGGGGCAGCAGGGAGCCGATGACCCCCATGTTGGTGGCCGAGGTGCTGTGGGCGGCGTAGTAGGCGAGGCACTGGTAGAGCACCATGCCGAGCAGGGAGAGCACCAGCAGCTTGCCGAGCCAGGGGCGGAGATCGCGCCGGCGGCGCCAGAGCTGCGGCAGGCAGAAGGGGGAGAGCGCGAGGGCGGCGATCACCCAGCGATAGAAGGAGATGGCAGCGGGATCCAGCACGCCGGCGGCGGCCTTGGAGACCACGGTATTGGCGGCCCAGATCAGGATGGCGAGCAGGGGGAAGAGAAAAGGCATAGGCACTCCTTGGTACGATGGGGAGAGTCTAGCCTTGTCTTGAACGAGGCAAGTAGCGTAAATAAGACATGTCATAACCGCTTTGGGACAATCTGCATGGGCACCCTCACCCTGGCCGAGCAGGATCGCCTGCTGGCCGACCCCAACCCCCTCTACTTTCGCTACAGCCAGATCCAGGGGGGCAACGCCTGCGCCGAGCACGCCCACCCCTGGGGTCAGCTCAGCCTCATCAGCCTGGGGGTCATGGTGGTGGAGGTGGGGGGAGAGCGGCTGGTGGCGCCTCCGGACTACCTCATCTGGGTGCCGGCGGACCTGCCCCACACCGCCTTCAACGAGCAGACCCTGGATTACACCTCCATCTACGTGAGCCACGCCTTGGCACCGCGCCTGCCACGGGAACCCCAGCTGCTGGCCCTCACCCCCTTGCTGCGGGCCCTGCTGGAGGACTTCACCCAGCGCCGGGTCGGCCACATGGAGGATGAGTGGGATGCCCGTCAGGGTGAGCTCTTCATCGAGAAGCTGGCCCGCACCCGTTGCCAGCCGAGCTACCTGCCCCAGAGCCGGGATCGCCTGCTGGCACCCTTGCTGGCGGCATTGCAGGCGGCGCCGGAGGACAACCGCACGCTGGTGGAGTGGGCCAGGGCGCTGCACACCACGGAGCGCACCCTGGCGCGGCGTTGCCAGAAGGAGCTTGGCATGAGCCTGGGCCAGTGGCGCACCCGGCTGCGGCTGGTGAAGGCGCTGGACTGGCTGCGGGGCGAGATGCCGGTGCAGGAGATCGCCTGGCGCCTCGGTTACGCCTCCACCTCGGCTTTCATCGCCATGTTCCAGCGCGAACAGGGCTGCGCCCCCCAGCGCTATCGCCAGCAGCTGGGCCAACCCGTGGCCTGAACCGCATGAAAAAGGGCGCCTGCAGGCGCCCTTGTGGATCACGGGATGGGCTTAGAAGAAGCCGAGGGGGTTGATGTCGTGGCTCACCAGCAGGTTCTTGGTGTTCTGGTAGTGGTCCAGTATCATCTTGTGGGTCTCGCGACCGATCCCCGACTTCTTGTAGCCGCCAAAGGCCGCATGGGCCGGGTAGGCGTGGTAGCAGTTGACCCAGACCCGGCCGGCCTGGATGCCGCGCCCCATGCGCCAGGCCAGGTTGCTATCCCGGGTCCACAGGCCCGCCCCCAGCCCGTACTGGGTGTCGTTGGCAATGGCCAGGGCATCCGCCTCGTCCTTGAAGGTGGTAACCCCGAGCGCCGGCCCGAAGATCTCCTCCTGGAACACCCGCATCTTGTTCTGGCCCGAGAAGATGGTGGGCTGGATGTAGAAGCCCCCCTCCAGCCCGCTCACCTTGGCCGGGCCGCCGCCCAGCAGCATCTTGGCCCCTTCGCCGCGGCCGATCTCCATGTAGCTCAGGATCTTGTCGAACTGCTCGCGGGACGCCTGGGCCCCCACCTGGGTCGTGGTGTCGAGGGGGTTGCCCTGCACTATGGTGCGGGCGCGGGCCAGCACCCGGTCCATGAAGTCGTCATAGATGCTGGCCTGCACCAGGGCGCGGGAGGGGCAGGTACACACCTCGCCCTGGTTGAAGAAGGTCATCAGCATCCCTTCCACCGCCTTGTCGATGTAGCTGCTCTCGTGCTGCATCACGTCGGCGAAGTAGATGTTGGGGGACTTGCCACCGAGCTCCACGGTGGAGGGGATCAGCTTGTCGGCGGCGCAGCGCAGGATATGGGCGCCCACCTCGGTGGAGCCGGTAAACGCCAGCTTCTGGATCCGGTTGCTGGTGGCGAGCGCCTGGCCCGCCTCGGCGCCGAAGCCGTTGACCACGTTGACTACGCCAGGGGGCAGGATGTCCTTGATGAGATCCATCATCAGCATGATGGTGACCGGGGTCTGCTCGGCGGGCTTGAGCACGCTGCAGCAGCCGGCCGCCAGTACCGGGGCCAGCTTCCAGGCGGCCATCAGCAGGGGGAAGTTCCACGGGATGATCTGGCCGACCACGCCGATGGGCTCCTTGAAGTGGTAGCTGACGGTGTTCTGGTCCAGCTCGGCGGCGGAGCCCTCCTGGGCGCGGATGCAGCCGGCGAAGTAGCGGAAGTGATCCACCACCAGGGGCAGGTCGGCGGCCAGGGTCTCGCGCACCGCCTTGCCGTTCTCCCAGGTCTCGGCGACGGCGAGCACTTCAATATTCTGTTCGATGCGATCGGCGATGCGCAGCAGCAGGTTGCTGCGCTCGGTGACGCTGGTCTTGCTCCAGCTGGCGAACGCCTTGTGGGCCGCGTCCAGGGCGAGCTCGATGTCGGCGGCGTCGGAGCGGGCCACCTCGCAGAACACCCGGCCATCCACCGGCGAGATGTTCTCGAAATAGCGGCCGGCGCGCGGCGCCACCCAGTCGCCACCGATGAAGTTGTCATAACGGGATTTGAAGCTGACCAGGGCACCTGCCTGACCGGGAGCGGTATAAATCATCTCATCATCCTTATGTGTGTGTGGTCCTGACCGGCCTGGCGGGCAGTCCGGTTGCTTCCTGTCATCGCAAGGGGCGTGCCAGCGGGCGGCGCTCTACACAAAAAGGTTGCAAAAACGTTATCAAACGGGGTGCCAAGGGGTATCTTGGTTAACCAGTGCCCCCCAGGGCGGCCCCCGAACTGTGCCGTTTCTGAACATCGGGTGTGACACTGTGCCGTTTGTGAACAGGAGACGTGATGAAGGCGCTCCCCCAAGGCGGCCCTATTCGCGAGTGTGTAGAAGGAGGTGTGATGAGCGAGTTGCCTCAATCCGGTGCCAGCCCAATCCAGCGCTCCTGGGAGCGCTGCCTGCATCAGGGGCTGAGCCGCCAGCAGAGCGCCGAGCTGGACTTGCTGCCCCAGGGGGAGCTGTCGGCTCGCCAGGAGCAGCACAGGACGCTCATCGCCTGCTTCCAGCGCTTCGTGCTGCCGCTCTTTGGCCAGTTGCTGGCGGGGAGACCCTGTCGTCTGCTGTTGTGTGACGGCGAGGGGGCCATCCTCGCGGTGAGCGGAGACGACCGGTTTGCCCGCCATGCCGAGCGCATTTTTTTGCGCAGCGGCGCCCACTGGGGGGAGGCGAGCAAGGGCACCAACGCCATCGGCACCGCGCTGGCCGAGCAGAGCGAGGTGCAGGTGCTGGGGGCGCAGCACTTCTTCGCCCAGCACAGCTTTCTCAGTTGCAGCGCCTGCCCCCTGCTCGGGCCGGACGGGCAACTGCTCGGCGTGCTCGACATCTCCACCGATGCGGCCCACCACGGCGGCGACATGCTGGGCACCGTGCGCCTCCTGGCCATGACCCTGGAAAACGCCCTGCTGGCCCGCCAGCCGGGCTGGCTGGTGGATCTCGATCCCCAGAGTCTCTGGTCTGCCCGCCTGCTGCTGGGGGAAGGGGGCGAGCTGCTCGGGGCCAACCGGGCCGGTCGGCTCTGGCTCGGCCAGCACCCCTTCGACGGTCAGCAGTTGCTGCGCGAGCGCCGCGGCCTGCGGCTGGTGCCGGAGGCGGGGGAGCGCGCCGCCAGGCTCCCCCTGCCGAGCGCGGTTGAGGAGGGGGGATCGCAGGCGCAGCAGGTGCCGCTCAAGATGCTGGAGCGGGGCATCTCATTGCTCATCGAGGGGGAGACCGGCAGCGGCAAGGAGCACCTGGTGCGCACCCTGCACGCCAGATCGAGCCGTCGGGAGCGCCCTCTGGTGTGCGTCAACTGCGGCGCCCTGCCGGCGGAGCTGGTGGAGGCCGAGCTGTTCGGCTACGTGGGGGGGGCCTTCAGCGGTGCCCGCAGCCAGGGCAGCCAGGGCTATCTGCGCGCCGCCCACGGCGGCATCCTGATGCTGGATGAAATTGGCGAGCTGCCGCTCCAGGCCCAGACCCGGCTGCTGCGGGTGTTGCAGGAGCGCGTCGTCACCCCGGTAGGCAGCCACAGACCCGAGGCGGTGGATTTCTGGCTGGTCAGCGCCAGCCATCGGGATCTGGCGGCCATGGTGGCGGCCGGCACCTTTCGCGAAGATCTCTACTACCGCATCTGCGGCTGGCGCCAGCAACTGGCACCCCTGCGGGCCTGGTCGGTGCCCGAGCGTCAGGGGTTGATCCTGAACCTGCTCGCCCAGATGGACCCGGCGCTACAACTGAGCCGGGAGGCGGAGCAGCGGTTGCTGGCTCACCCTCTGCCCGGCAACGTGCGCCAGCTCAAACAGGCGCTGGAGGTGGCCTGTGTACTGGCAGAGGGGCAGGGCTGGATTGAACCTGCCCATCTGCATCTGCCCGCCGTGGAGGGGGGGCAGAGCTCACCTTTGGGAGGGAGTACCCTGCGCGAGCAGAGTCGGCAGCGGGTGCAGCAGACCCTGGCAGAGTGCGGCGGCAACGTGAGCGAGGCGGCGCGCCGTCTTGGCATCAGTCGCACTACCCTCTATCGGGCACTGCGGGAGGAGGGGTGAAGGGTGTCGCGCCGTCCAGCGCTTGTGTAGACTGGGGCACTGCGATGATTTTTCTTTATTTTTCAATGGCATGTAGTGCTCAGTGGTGAAAGGAATGATGACATCGGGAAGCCGCTTCCCCCGGAGCTGGCGTCCGCCTCTTGCGGTGCAATGCCGACAGGAATCAACCCGGCAGATGGTAGGCGACTGAGCCGACCCATGCCCCTGCGCCCATGAGGGCGCGTGTAATAACCTTGGATCTGGATCAGCACGGTGCGGAATCACAAGGTGTAGAGTAAAAGCTCTTTTTCAGGTGTGATTGCCATGACCCCATCCTATTCCCGCATGACCAATCTGTTGTTCTGGAGCCTGCTGCTCAGCAGCCTGCTGGCCATACTGGCGTTCGAGTTCGGCCCCGAGCGGCGGCTGGACATCCTGAGCCAGGCCGGCATCGCCGCCAGGGCCCAGGATGATCGCAGCCAGGGGGGCCACTCGGTCACCACGCTGATGGCCGATGGCGACAAGCCGGCCATCGACTGCCGGCTGCGTGCGGGCTACGCCTCCCCCTTCTGCGAGCTGATCCTGACCCTCTCTGCGCCGGAGCGGGGCATGGATCTCTCCCATTTCGATGGCGTGCGGGTCAAGTTGCGGGTGGAAGGGGAGGGGTCGCAGAGCTGGCGCCTCTATCTGCGCAACTATGATCCCGCCTACTCCATCGCCGGGGACGAGATCTCCCACAAGTTCAACGAGGTGCTCTTTCGCCCCGACGATTACGGCCGCATCCAGGACGTTCCCCTCAAGGTGTTCGCCCCCAGCTCCTGGTGGGTGCAGCAGTACCGGATCCCGCTGGCGCAGCAGGGCCCGGATCTGCACCATGTCTATGCCATCGAGCTTGCCACCGACGACAAGATGCAACCCGGGGACTACCGGCTGATCCTGGAGACGATGGAGTTTTATGGCCGCTGGGGCAAGCCGGGAGACTTCTACCGCCAGCTGCTGCTGGGCTGGCTGATTTACGGGATATTGCTGTTCCTGATCCAGTACCTGTGGATGGGGGATCGGCTGCGCAAGGCCCGTGAGGCGCGGCTGGCGGCGGAGGCCCTCAGCCAGAGCCTGAGCGAGCAGAACCGCCGCACCGAGGAGGAGGCCCGCTACGATCCCCTGACCGGGGCCCTCAACCGGCTCGGGGGGGAGAAGCTCTTGAGCGAGCTCGGCGAGATGCCGCTCTCCTTCATCTATATCGACATCGATCACTTCAAGGGGGTCAACGACACCCACGGCCACCCCATGGGGGACGAGGTGCTCAAGCACATGGTGAGCGAGCTGCTGCGCCATTGTGACAGCCTGTGCCGCCTGGTGCGCTGGGGCGGGGAGGAGTTCGTGCTGGTCTGTCTCCATTACGACGAGGGACGGGCCGCCGCCCTGGCGGAGCGGCTGAGAGCGGCGCTCGAGGCGTACAGAGGCTGGCCCCTCGGGCTCAGGATCACCGCCTCCTTCGGGGTGGCCGAGCGGCGCAAGGATAGCCTGGAGCAGGCGCTCAAGCGGGCCGACGAGGCGCTCTATCAGGCCAAGCAGAATGGTCGCAACCGGGTGGAGGTGGCGCCCGACTGAACCGGCGCTGGAGCCCATGGCCGGGCGGGGCTATCATGCGCCCCATCATCCATCCGAGGAGAGATGCCATGGCACAACACATTGGCGCCCTGACGCTGCTGGTGGCGGATTACGACGAGGCCATCGCCTTCTTCACCCGGGGAATGGGCTTCGAGCTATTGGAGGACACCCCCCTCGACGAGCCGGGCAAACCGGGCAAACGCTGGGTGCGGGTCGCTCCCAAGGGGGCTCCCGGTTCCGCCCTGCTGCTGGCCCGCGCGGCCAACGAGGAGCAGCGCGCCGCCATCGGTCGCCAGGGGGGCGGTCGAGTCTTCCTGTTCCTTGAGACCGACGACTTCTGGGGCGATTACGAGCGGATGCAGGCCTATGGCGTTCATTTTTGTGAACAGCCGCGCCTCGAACCTTACGGCACCGTGGTGGTGTTCGAGGACATCAGTGGCAATCGCTGGGACCTGCTGCAACTCGCTGCTGCCAACTGAATCTGAAAACGTTTATCATCCCGCCCGTCATAAAGTCATAAAAGTGTCACAGAAAGTTCTAATAATTGGCGCACCCATCTTCACAGAGGAGAGAGAAGGGATATGGCTAAGCGAATTCTGGTGGTCGAGGACGAGGCACCGATCCGCGAAATGCTCTGCTTCGTGCTTGAGCAGAAGGGATATGAAACAGTAGAAGCAGAAGATTACGCCGATGGACTGGCAAAGGTGCGCGAACCCTACCCCGAACTCATCGTGCTGGACTGGATGATGCCAGGTGGCAGTGGTATCCAGTTCCTCAAGCAGCTCAAGCAGGATGAGATGACTCGCCAGATCCCGGTGGTGATGCTGACCGCCCGGGGCGAGGAAGAGGACAAGGTGCGCGGGCTCGAGGCCGGTGCCGACGACTACATCACCAAGCCCTTCTCCCCCAAGGAGCTCACCGCCCGCCTGCACGCCGTGATGCGCCGTGTCTCTCCCACCTCGGTGGACGAGGTGATCGAGGTGCAGGGGCTAAAGCTGGATCCCGTTTCCCACCGGGTCAGTGCCGAGGAGAAGGCCCTCGACATGGGGCCGACCGAATTCAAGCTGCTGCACTTCTTCATGACCCACCCCGAGCGGGTCTACAGCCGCGAGCAGTTGCTCAACAACGTCTGGGGTACCAACGTGTATGTCGAGGACAGGACGGTGGACGTGCACATTCGCCGCCTGCGCAAGGCCATCGAAGAGACGGGGCACGACAGATTGATCCAGACGGTGCGCGGGGCCGGCTACCGCTTCTCGACCCGTCTCTAGGTCAGGGCCAGTGCCGCCAGCGCCTGCCGGCGGGCATTGGACCCGGCTCTTTGCTGTCTCTAGGAGATCTTAATGTTGCAACCTTACGCCTGGCGGCGACAGTTGTGGCGAATGGCGTTCTTCTACAGCCCCTTCGTCTTGGTAGGTTGGTTAATCGATCATCTCGTTCTCTGCCTGCTGGTGGCCACTGTGGTGCACCTGGTCTGGCACTACCGCTTCCAGAAGCGGCTGTCGGACTGGCTGTGGCACGATCGCAGCCTGGTGCCGCCCCACGGCAGCGGCAGTTGGGAGCACATCTTCAACGGCATCTACAAGTTGCAACAGCGTCACCGGGCCCGGCGCCGGGAGCTGGCGGGCCTCATCCGCCGTTTTCGGGAAGGGGCGGAGGCGCTGCCCGATGCGGCCGTGGTGTTTCGCACCGACGGCAGCATCCTCTGGTGCAACCGGCTGGCGGAGCAACTGCTCGGCTTTCGCTGGCCCGAGGATGCCGGCCAGCACATCGGCAACCTGATCCGTCACCCCGCCTTCGTCGCCTATCTGGGCAAGGGGCAGTATGACGAGCCGTTCGAGATGCACTCCCCCATCAACGAGGAGAAGTTCCTCGAATTTCGCATCATGCCCTATGCGGAGGACCAGGCCATGCTGGTGGTGCGGGACGTGACCCGGCTGCGCAGCCTGGAGAAGACGCGCAAGCACTTCGTCTCAAACGTCTCTCACGAGCTGCGCACCCCCCTCACCGTGCTCAAGGGGTATCTGGAGATGACCGAGGAGCCGCCGCCCCCCGCCATGTGGGCCAAGGCGCACAAGGTGATGATGGAGCAGACGATCCGCATGGACAATCTGGTCAACCAGCTGCTCACCCTGTCGCGCATCGAGGCGGCGCCCACCGTGGATCTCTCCCATCTGGTGGACATGCCCGCCATGCTGGGGCTGCTGGAGCAGGAGGCGCGGGCGCTCTCCGGCGAGCGGGCCCACGAGATCGTCTTCATGGTTCAGCCCAATCTGCTGGTGCGCGGGGATCAGGATCAACTGCGCAGCGCCGTCTCCAACCTGGTCTACAACGCCATCCACTACACCCCGGCGGGGCGCAAGATCACCGTGGAGTGGCGCAAGCAGGGGAGCATGGCGCTGTTTGCGGTGCAGGATGAGGGGGAGGGGATCCCCCCCGAGCATCTGGCGCGGCTCACCGAGCGGTTCTATCGGGTCGACAAGGCCCGCTCGCGCCACACCGGAGGGTCCGGGCTCGGCCTTGCCATCGTCAAGCACGCCCTGAGTCATCACGATGCCCATCTCGATATCGAGAGCCGGGTCGGTGCGGGCAGCCGCTTCAGCTTTCTCATTCCCGCCCGCATGGTGCTGGTGAAATAATATTTTGTGTCAATGTGTTAGCAACGAGAGAAGGGCTGCATCGCAGCCCTTTTTTCATCCGGGCCACTCTCGGCCCATGTCATCAAAGTGTCATATAAATTCCATAAATTTGTCACTGCCAGGCCAGATACTGGCGCCGTCTTAAAGAACGGACCTTCTGTAACACTGGAGAAGGAGTGGTGCTGGCCCACGGATCATTGCGATCGGGTGTCAACCACGTTTAGACGTCAACCTGACGATTGCCTTCTGCAACCTTGGACTTGGAGAGATTGGATGAAACTCAACAAACTGGCTGGTGTCATCGGATTCACCGCAGCAACCCTGTTTTCTGTCAGCGCTCTGGCTGCCGGTGTGGATAAAGACCTGCCGGAATACACACCGACCAGCGGCATCTCGGGCAACCTGTCCTCTGTCGGCTCGGACACCCTGGCCAACATGATGACCCTGTGGGCCGAAGAATTTAAGCGCATGTATCCCAACGTCAACGTGCAGATCCAGGCCGCCGGTTCTTCCACCGCACCGACTGCCCTGACCGAGGGCGTCGCCCAGTTTGGCCCCATGAGCCGCGCCATGAAGGCCGGTGAAGAGGAGGCATTCGAGAAGCGCTACGGCTACAAGCCGACCGCCATCCGCGTCGCCGTCGATGCCCTGGCCGTGTTCGTCAACAAGGACAACCCCATCAAGGGGCTGACCATGTCGCAGATCGACGCCATCTTCTCCAGCACCCTCAAGTGCGGCGAAGCCAAGGCGGCCACCAAGTGGTCTGATCTGGGTCTGGACGGCAGCTGGTCCGGCAAGGATCTGCAACTGTTCGGTCGCAACTCCGTGTCCGGTACCTACGGTTACTTCAAGGAACACGCCCTGTGCAACGGTGACTTCAAGAGCGGCGTGAACGAGCAGCCGGGCTCCGCCTCCGTGGTACAGTCCGTCTCCTCCTCCCTGAACGGCATCGGCTACTCCGGTATCGGCTACGTCACCTCCGGCGTACGCGCCGTTCCGCTCTCCAAGGATGGCAAGACCTTCATCGAGGCGAGCTCCGACAACGCCATCACCGGCAAGTACCCGCTGTCGCGCTTCCTGTACGTCTACGTGAACAAGCATCCGAACAAGCCGCTCTCCCCGATGGAGCAGGAGTTTGTGAAGATGATGCTCTCCAAGGCGGGCCAGACCATCGTTGCCAAGGACGGCTATGTGCCGGTCCCGGCCAAGGTGGTTCAGGCCGACCTGAAGAAGCTGGGCATCATGTAACAGAACATGCCCTTGCAGAAAAACGAGCCCCATGCGGGCTCGTTTTCATTGGTGCGCCCCAGGATCTTTTTGGTCGCAGGGCGCAGCGCCCGGCTTGCGCCGGGCGGCGGCATTTCCGAGAATAGGGCAACTTCACGGCAAAGGACCCTCTCATGCGCGCATCTTCCCTCTCCAGACTGGCCCTGACGGCCTTGTGCAGCGCCCTGCTGGCCGGCTGCGCCCAGTCACCGACCGGTCGCAACCAGATGTTGCTTTTCTCCCCCCAGCAGATGAACCAGCTGGGTGCCGATTCCTTCACCCAGATGAAGCAGCAGGAGAAGGTGAGCACGGATGCCAGGATGAATGCCTATGTGGGCTGCGTGGCCAAGGCGGTGACCGCCCAGGTGCCTGCCAGCTATGGCATCACCAGCTGGGAGGTGGTGGTGTTCGACTCCAAGGAGATCAACGCCTTCGCCCTGCCCGGCGGCAAGATAGGCGTGTACAGCGGCCTGCTGAAAGTCGCCAAGAATCAGGACCAGCTCGCCACCGTCATCGGTCACGAGCTGACCCACGTGCTGGCCCAGCACTCCAACGAGCGCCTCTCCCGGGATCAGCTGACCGGTATCGGGCTGGCGGTGGCGGACGCCGCCATCGGCAGCAGCGACAGCCTCGGGGGCGCTGCCACCATGGCCGCCCTGGGCCTCGGGGTCCAGGTGGGGATAGCCCTGCCTTATGGCAGAACCCAGGAGAGCGAAGCGGACCGGCTCGGTCTCGAGCTGATGGCCCGCGCCGGGTTCAACCCGGCCGAAGCCGTCACCCTGTGGCAGAACATGAGCGCCGCCTCCGGTGGCAAGGCACCGCCCCAGCTGCTCTCCACCCACCCCAGCGACCAGAGCCGGATCGCCAACCTGCAGGCCCAGCAGGCCGAAGTGCAGCCCCTGTACCAGCAGGCGAAAGCATCAGGGCTGGTTCCCCAGTGCAAGGCGTAAGCCTGCGCCTGGCGCGTCCCGCCGATGCCGCCGCCATGACGGTGATGCAGCGGGCGAGCTGGCTGGCGGCCTACGGGGAGGTGCTGGGGGCCGACATGCTGGCCCAGTTGGCGGTGACCGACCACCTGCAGATCTGGCGACATCGGCTCGCCGAGCCCGGCCCCGTTCCCATGCTGGTCTGTCAGGACGACGTGGTCATCGGCCTGCTCTACTGGCAGCCCTCCTTGGAGGAAGGCTTGATGACGGCGCGGATCCGGGCGCTCTACCTTCATCCCGATCACTGGCGTCAGGGTCATGGCAAACGGCTGTGGCAGGCGGTGGCGGTGCAGATGCGCCGGGCCGGTTGCGAGTGCGTCAGGCTCTGGCTGCTGGATGGCAATCACATCGGCGAGGGATTCTACCTGCGCCGCGGCTTCATGTTCGACGGTCAGGAGCGCACCCTGATGAGCCTCGGACAACCTTGCCAACAGCGACAAATGTTCCGTTTGCTTTGAGCTGGCTCCCGTTTTTCGCCCTCGGTCACTTTATTTTTTTTGCGAATTAATACAATGTGCCCCATCTGGACAGACTGAGGTGGCCGGGTCCACCGCAAGGGAGTGTGGCATGTACTACGGATTTGACATTGGCGGCACCAAGATAGCGTTCGCTGTGTATGACGGCGCCTTGAATCTCTGTCACGAGGAGCGCATGAGCACTCCCGGCAATGATTACGAAGGGTTGCAGCAGCTGATCCGCGAGCGGGTCGAGGCGGCGGATGCGCGCTTCGGGGTGAAAGGGGTCGTCGGCATCGGGTTTCCGGGGATCCTCAATCGCCTTGACGGGAGCATAGTGGCGGCCAACCTGCCCGCCATCCATGGCCGCCATCTGGGGGCGGATCTGGCCGAACTGCTGGGCCGACCGGTCAAGGTCGACAATGACGCCAACTGTTTCCTCTGGTCGGAAGTGCATCAGGGGGCCGCAGACGGTGCTGGCAGCGCCCTCGGCGTCACCATAGGCACCGGCATCGGCGGCGCCGTCTACCTGGCGGGCAAGCTCATCCAGGGGCGCAACTGGCTGGCGGGGGAGATAGGTCACTACCCGCTGCCCGCCACCATCCTGATGAAATACCCGGATTTGCCCCGTCCCCGCTGTGGCTGCGGGCGCCTGGTCTGTTTCGAAACCTATGCGTCGGGTACGGGCCTGGAGCGGCTATACCACCATGTTCATGGGGAACGGGTGAGCGGCCACCAGATCGTCGCCCGTGCCGATGCCCGTGAGGCGGCGGCCCTTTCGACCATCGACTGCTGGCTCGAGATCATCGCCGCTGGCCTCGCCACCGCCATCTCGGTGATTGATCCCGATGTGGTGGTGCTGGGGGGCGGCCTGAGCGCCCTGCCAGCCCTCTATGAGGAGTTGCCCAAACGTCTGCCCGGCCACCTGCTGCCCGGTGTCGCCCTGCCGGCGATCCGCGAGGCCCGCTTCGGTGGAGCCGGCGGTGTGCGCGGTGCAGCCCTGCTCAATCTGTGAGATCGGACAGAGGGTCTGATCTCCCCGAACAAGGAGTCATCATGACCCGTCTTGAAATCTGTATCGACAACCTCGAATCCCTGTTCACCGCCCAGGCGGCCGGCGCCGATCGCATCGAGCTCTGCTCTGCGCTGGGGCTGGGTGGCCTCACTCCCTCCTATGGCTTTATGCAGCTGGCTGCCCGCCACGCCACTGTGCCGGTGTACGCCATGATCCGTCCACGCGCCGGAGATTTTTGCTTCAACGACGGCGAGTTCGAGATGATGCTCTTGGATATCGCGGCCGCTCGTGCTGCCGGCCTGCAAGGGGTGGTGGTCGGTCTGCTGGATGAAGATGGACGGGTACCCGAAGGCAAGCTCCGGCAACTGGTCGAGGCGGCGGGGCCTCTCGGCGTCACCTTCCACCGGGCCATCGATCTCTCCTCCGACTGGCGGCTGGATCTCGAGACGATCGTCGCGGCGGGTTGCGAGCGCATTCTGAGCTCCGGCCATGCGCCGACCGCGCTGGCGGGGCTCGAAACCTTGCAGGCCATGCACCAGGCGCTGGCGGGACGGGCCAGCCTGATGCCGGGGGCCGGGGTCAACGCCGACAACGTGCGCACCATCATCGAATTCACCGGCGTCAATGAAGTGCACATGTCCGGCATGGGCTGGCGCGGCGGCATGGTGCCCCATGGAGTGAACATGGGCACCTCGGACGACGGCCGGGTCAACATCACCGACGGCGCCAAGGTCGCAGCGGTGAGGGCACTGCTGGACAAGGCCTGATACAGGCCGTGTGGCGCCATGGTGCCTCTCTCTGTGACGTCAACATGGGCACCTCGGACGACGGCCGGGTCAACATCACCGACGGCGCCAAGGTCGCAGCGGTGAGGGCACTGCTGGGGCCGGGTCAACATCACCGACGGCGCCAAGGTCGCAGCGGTGAGGGCACTGCTGGACAAGGCCTGATACAGGCCGTGTGGCGCCATGGTGCCTCTCTCTGTGACGTCAACATGGGCACCTCGGACGATGGCCGGGTCAACATCACCGACGGCGCCAAGGTGGCGGCGGTGCGGGCGTTGCTGGACAGGACCTGATACAGGCCGTGCGGCGGCATGGTGCTTTGTTTTGCTCCCTTCTCCCCTTGCGGGAGAAGGGGCGGGGATGAGGGGGCCGATGTGAAGCGTCTCCCACCGACGGGCAATTGAGGGGCGTCTTGGCAGCACGGTGCGAAAAAGTCTGTTATCATCCCGTTTCTTTTACCATCAGGACCCGGAGCAACCTCTCAATGTCCCAATACGACTCTATCGAACAGAAGGCCAGCTACGGCATCGGCCGCAACATGGGCGACCAACTGGCTCAGCAAGCCTTCGCCGGTCTGGATATCCCGGCCCTGCAACAAGGTCTGGCAGATGCCCTGAACGGCCTGGAGTTCGCGGTCAGCCGTGACGATATCAACGATGCCTTCCAGGTCATCACCGCCCGCATGCAGGAAGAGCAGGAAGCTGCCGCCAAGGCTGCTGCCACCGAAGGCGAAGCCTTCCTGGCCGACAACGCCAAGCGCGCCGAAGTGAAGACCACCGACTCCGGTCTGCAATATGAAGTCATGGTCGAAGGCAATGGCGCCGTGCCGGTTGCCGGTCAGTCCGTGCGCGTGCACTACCACGGTACCTTCACCCACGGTGGCGTGTTCGACAGCTCCGTTGCGCGCGGCCAACCGGCCGAGTTCCCGGTGACCGGCGTGATCGCCGGTTGGGTGGAAGCGCTGCAGATGATGCCGGTTGGCTCCAAGTGGAAGCTCTACATTCCGCAGGATCTGGCCTACGGTGCCCGTGGCGCCGGCTCCATCCCGCCGTACTCCGCTCTGGTCTTCGAAGTGGAGCTGCTGGACATCCTGTGATCCGGCTGGTGTGATGCAAACGGCGACCCTGGGGTCGCCGTTTGTTTTTGGGCCGCCCAAACGGGCCATGTGCCTTCGGCGGGGATTTGGATATAGTCAGAGCGTCGTCCATTCCGGCCATGTGAGGGAGACACGCCATGGCAGCCATCATCGAGGTCGTCGATCTCGTCAAGCACTTCCCCGGCGTCAAGGCGGTGGACGGGCTCAGTTTTGCCATTCCCGCCGGCAGCTGCTTCGGCCTGCTCGGCCCGAACGGGGCGGGCAAGACCACGACCATAGAAATGCTGGAGGGGATCCTCACCCCGGACAGCGGCCAGATCCTGTTTCACGGCGCCCCGCGCGGCCCGGATTATCGCTCCCGCATCGGCATCCAGTTCCAGCACACGGCGCTGCAGGATTTCCTGACGGTGCGCGATACCCTGCGCCTGTTCGCCAGCCTCTACCCCAATCCCTTGCCACGGGAGCTGCTCATCGATCTGTGCGCCTTGGGCGAGTTCATCGACAGGGACAGTCGCAAGCTCTCGGGGGGCCAGCGTCAGCGCCTGCTGCTGGCTCTGGCCCTGCTCGGGGATCCCGAACTGCTGTTTCTGGATGAGCCCACTACAGGACTGGATCCCCAGGCGCGCCACCACTTCTGGCAGCGAATAGAGGCGATCAAGGCCCAGGGCAAGACGGTGGTGCTCACCACCCACTACATGGACGAAGCGCAGCAGCTGTGCGATCTGATTGCCATCGTCGATCACGGCCACCTGCTCAGTCTGGATACGCCGGCTGCCTTGCTGGCGCAACACTTCGACGGCGTGCTGGTGCGCCTTGGGGGGCACCCGGCCCTGGCTGGGCTCGGCTATCCCCTGAGTCCGGTAGGCGATCAGGTGGAGCTCTGTTGCCCCGACGTGGCGACCCTGTTGCCAGCCTTGCTGGATCTTGGTGTGCCGCTCACCGGCATGCAGGTGCGCTCCCCCAATCTGGAAGATCTCTTCCTGAACCTGACCGGCCACAGCCTGCGGAGCGGCGCATGAGAGGGATGACCGAGTTCTGTCTGACCGTGGCCCCCGTGTTGCGGTACGCCTTGCCGACATGCAATCCCGGGAGTGGACGATGAAGGGATCCCTCAAGCGCATCGGGGCGCTCTTCTATGCCCGCACCCTCGAGTTCGTACGCGATCGCGCGGCCCTGGTGTGGAACCTGCTTTTCCCGCTCCTGCTGGTCATCGGCTTCTCCCTCATCTTCTCCGGCCCGCCCAAGCCGCTGGTACAGATCGGGGTGGTGGGGGAACTGCCTGCAACCTATGCCCCGCTGCGCGCCGTGCCGCTGCTCAAGATCATCCCCTATGACGAGGCGTCGAGAGGTCAGCTCAAGGTCCGTCACCATCAGCTGGACCTGCTGCTCTCACCCGCTGGGGGGCGTTACTGGATAAACCCGGACGCTCCTCAGGGGGCCATGGCCGAGTATCTGCTGCGCCAGGCGGTCCAGGTGCCCTTGCAAAGAGAGACTCTGAGCGGGCGCGCCATCCGCTACGGCGACTGGCTGCTGCCCGGGGTGATCGGCATGAACCTGATGTTCTCCGGCCTGTTCGGGGTCGGGTTCGTCATCGTGCGTTATCGCAAGAACGGGGTGCTGAAACGGCTGCGAGCCACGCCGCTCGGCGCGCTGGAGTTTCTCTTCGCCCAGTTGCTGTCACGGGTGCTGATCACCCTGGTGGTGAGCCTGCTGGTCTTCTGCGCGGCCTACTGGCTGCTGGATGTGCCCCTCATCGGTTCGGGGTGGCTGCTGCTGGTGATCGCCCTGGCGGGAGGAACGGCCATGGCCTCCCTTGGCCTGCTCATCGCCGCTCGCCTGCAGAACGAGGAGCTGGCGAGCGGTTTGCTCAATCTCATCAGCTTGCCCATGATGTTTTTATCCGGTGTCTGGTTCTCGCTGGAAGGCGCGCCCGCCTGGCTGCAGCAGCTTGCGGCCAGGCTGCCCCTCAGCCAGATCATCAAAGCAGCCCGCGCCGTGATGCTGGAAGGGGCGGGATGGCAGGAGGTGGCAGGCCCTCTGGGTCAGGTCATGGTGTTCGCCCTGGTGTGCATCTCGCTGGGAGCCATGCTGTTCAAATGGAGTGCAAAATGAAACCTGTTCTGTGGTTGTTGCTGGTGGCGGCCTTGCCTGTGCAGGCAGGTACCCTGCGTTGCAAGAACGCCTTGCTGACCGAGGGAGACACCACGGCAGAGCTGCTGGTTCGCTGCGGCCAGCCGATGCTCAAGGAAGATCTCACCCGCTTCGAGGAGAACGGCTTCGGGGCGAGAGTGACGGTCAAGTATGCCGAGCGCTGGACCTACAACTTCGGCAAGCGGGAATTCATGCAGTTTGTCACCGTCCGAGCGCTGGACCTACAACTTCGGCAAGCGGGAATTCATGCAGTTTGTCACCGTTCACCACAGGGAAGAGTGACATGAAGCAGATACACAAGGCAGGTATGGTGATGGCGCTGTCGCTGATGGCAGCCAATGCGTGGGCGGACGGTACGCTGGATGCCGTCAAGAAGAAGGGATTCGTTCAGTGCGGGGTCGGTGACGGCCTGCCCGGGTTCTCCAACCCGGATGCCAAGGGAACCTGGACCGGGCTCGACGTGGATGTGTGCCGCGCCGTGGCCGCCGCGGTACTGGGGGACGCCAGCAAGGTCAAGTATGTCTCCCTCACCGCCAAGGAGCGCTTTACCGCCCTGCAGTCCGGGGAAGTGGATCTGCTCTCGCGCAATACCACCTGGACCCTGACCCGGGATGGGTCGCTGGGCCTCACGTTCGCCGGGGTGAACTACTACGACGGGCAGGGGTTCCTGGTCAAGCAGTCCCTCGGGGTCAAGAGCGCCAAGGAGCTTGACGGTGCCGCCGTCTGTATCCAGTCCGGTACCACTACCGAGCTCAACCTGGCCGACTATTTCCGCGCCAATGGCGGCATGAAGTACACCCCAGTGGTGTTCGATACCTCGGATCAGACCGTCAAGGGCTTCGAAGCTGGCCGCTGTGACGTGCTGACCTCGGATCAGTCCCAGCTCTATGCCCTCAAGATCAAGCTCACCAAGCCAGAGGAAGCCGTGGTGCTGCCGGAGGTCATCTCCAAGGAGCCGCTGGGCCCAGCCGTACGTCAGGGTGACGATCAGTGGTTCAAGGTGGTGCGCTGGAGCCTCAACGCCATGCTCAATGCCGAGGAGGCCGGGGTCACCTCTGCCAACGTGGACGAGATGCTCAAGTCCACCAATCCTGACATCCGTCGTCTGCTGGGGCTGGAAGAGCCCAAAGGTACTGTGCTGGGGCTGGATGACAAATGGGCCTACAACATCGTCAAACAGGTCGGCAACTACGGTGAATCCTTCGATCGCAACGTCGGTGCCGGTTCCCCCCTCAAGATTGATCGCGGCATCAATGCCCTCTGGAACAAGGGCGGTCTGATGTACGCGCCACCCATCCGCTGAGTCGACAGTCACCGGGGGGCCTGGCCCCCCATGTTATCCCTGGCTTTGTCGGAGTCATCCTCATGGCGTTACACGCATCAAACCATAGGAAAGAACAGGGCCGCTGGTGGTATGACGCCAAGGTGCGGGCGCTGCTCTTCCAGTGCCTGGCCATCGCGGCGGTTATCGGGTTTCTGTTCTACATCGTCAACAATGCTCTGACCAATCTGGCCACCCGTGGCATCACCACAGGCTTTGATTTTCTGGGCAACACGGCCGGTTTCGGCATCTTGCAGAGCCTCATCCCTTACGACGAGACCTATACCTTCGGTCGCACCTTCGTTGTGGGCTTGCTCAACACCCTGCTGGTCTCCGTGCTCGGCATCCTGTTTGCCACCCTGCTCGGGTTCGCACTCGGGGTCGCGCGCCTGTCGCGCAACTGGCTGGTGGCCAGAATCGCGGCCGTCTACATAGAGACGTTTCGCAACATCCCGCTGCTGCTGCAGATCTTCTTCTGGTACTTCTCGGTGCTGCGTACCCTGCCTTCCCCGCGTCAGAGCGTGGATATAGGCGGGCTCGCCTTCCTCAACGTGCGGGGCTTCTATCTGCCCAAGCCCCTGTTCGAAGAGGGATTCGGCTACGTGCTCTGGGCACTGGTGCTCGCGGTGCTGCTGAGCTGGGGGCTGGGCCGCTGGGCTCGCCGCCGTCAGGCCCTGACCGGCAGGATCTTCCCGTTCTGGCGCTGTGTGGCCGCCCTGGTCATTCTGCTCCCGGGGATCACCTTCCTGCTGGCGGGCAGCCCGCTCAGCTGGAGCGTGCCTGCGCTGCAGGGGTTCAACTTCCGGGGCGGGCTGACGGTGCTGCCGGAGCTCGCGGCCCTCTTGCTGGCGCTCACCATCTATACGGCGGCCTTCATCGCCGAGATAGTGCGATCCGGCATCCTGGCCATCAGCAAGGGGCAGACGGAGGCGGCTTCCGCCCTCGGGCTCTCGCCCACCAAGATGCTGCGGCTGGTGATCATTCCCCAGGCCATGCGGGTCATCATTCCTCCCTTGACCAGCCAGTATCTGAACCTCACCAAGAACTCCTCCCTGGCGACCGCCATCGGCTACCCGGATCTGGTCTCGGTGTTCATGGGGACGACTCTCAACCAGACAGGGCAGGCCATCGAGGTCATCGCCATGACCATGGGGGTCTATCTCGTCATCAGTATCACCACCTCGGTGCTGATGAACATCTACAACCGCAGAATGACGCTGGTTGAGCGCTAGGGAGCTGTCATGTTCGTGAATGAATTGCAGGAGGCGCTGCCGCCTCCCAACCACCGTCGGGGGCCGCTCGCCTGGATCAGGCAGAACCTTTTCCCCAACTGGTGGAACGGCCTGCTGACCCTGGTGCTGGCCTATCTGTTGCTGCCACTCATCTGGTCTGCACTGGACTGGGCGCTGTTCTCGGCCACCTGGCAGGGGAGCAGCCGCGAGGCCTGCGTCCAGGGCGGTGCCTGCTGGATCTTCATCGAGAGCCGGCTGGGGCAGTATCTCTATGGCTTCTACCCGGCTGATCAGTACTGGCGCATCAACCTGACCTTCGCCGGTCTGGCGGCGCTGCTGGCCCTGCTCATCTGGCCAAAGACCCCGCGCAAGGGGTGGCTGGCGCTCTTCACCCTGCTGGTGTTCCCTGTCATCGCCTTCTTCCTCATCCATGGGGGAGCGGGGCTGGAGGTGGTGGAAACGAACCGCTGGGGCGGGCTGATGCTCACCCTGGTGCTGGCGGTGGTGGGCATAGTCGTAGCACTGCCGTTCGGCATCCTGCTGGCACTGGGGCGTCGCTCCCACATGCCGGTCATCTCCAGCCTCTGTACCGTCTACATCGAGTTCTGGCGGGCGGTGCCGCTCATTACTGTGCTCTTCATGGCGTCCGTCATGCTGCCACTGTTCATGAGTACCGAGGTGGAGCTCGACAAGCTGCTGCGGGCGCTCATCGGCATCATCCTGTTCCAGGCGGCCTATGTGGCCGAGGTGGTGAGAGGGGGGCTGCAGGCGATCCCCAAGGGGCAATATGAGGCGGGGGATGCCCTCGGGCTCTCCTACTGGAAGGTGATGGGCCTCATCATCATGCCCCAGGCCCTCAAGATCACCATTCCTTCCCTGGTGAACACCTTTATTTCCCTGTTCAAGGACACCAGCCTGGTGCTGATCATCGGGCTGTTCGATCTGCTGGCCATCTCCAAGGTGGCCCTGGCGGATCCGGCCTGGCTGGGGTATTCCACCGAAGCTTATGTCTTTATCGCCATGATCTTCTGGATGTTCTGTTTTGGCATGTCCCGCTACTCCATCTATCTGGAGCGCAAACTCAACACGGGCCACAAGCATTAGGAGTCGTTCTGATATGAAAACGGACGCAGTTGTCGAACTGAAAGAGGTCAACAAGTGGTACGGTGAGTTTCACGTGCTGCGCAACATCAACCTGCAGGTGGGCAGAGGGGAGAAGATCGTCATCTGCGGACCATCGGGGTCGGGCAAGTCCACCATGATCCGCTGCATCAACCGGCTGGAAGAGCACCAGAGCGGAGACATCCTGGTCAAGGGCACGGCCCTGACCTCGGATCTCAAGAACATTGAAACGGTGCGCCGGGAGGTGGGCATGGTGTTCCAGCACTTCAACCTCTTCCCCCATCTGACCGTGCTGGAGAACTGCTGCCTGGCGCCCATCTGGGTCAAGCAGTTGCCGCGCAAGGAGGCCGAGGAGATCGCCATGAACTTCCTGCGCCGGGTGCGGATCCCCGAACAGGCGCTCAAGTACCCGGGGCAGCTCTCCGGTGGCCAGCAGCAGCGGGTCGCCATCGCCCGCAGTCTCTGCATGAATCCCCAGGTGATGCTGTTTGACGAGCCGACGTCTGCGCTGGATCCCGAGATGGTGCGGGAAGTGCTGGATGTGATGGTGGAGCTGGCCCACGAGGGGATGACCATGCTCTGCGTCACCCACGAGATGGGGTTTGCCAAGCAGGTGGCGGACAGGGTGATCTTCATGGACCGGGGGCAAATCATCGAAGAGAACGTGCCGGATCAGTTCTTTGACAACCCCCAGTCCGATCGGACCAAGCTCTTCCTCTCCCAGATCCTGCAGCACTGAGGCAGGGCACAACCTTCAGAAAAACAGCCCGCACGCTCGAATGAGCGGCGGGCAAATGTGTACATGGAAGTCGACGACAGACAGAAAGGAGTATGTCAGCCCGGCAACAGGGTGGTGGTGCGCAGATCGCGCACGGCCAGGTTGATCTGCCGGGCCAGGCTCAGCGCCTGATGACAGCTCAACGGCTTCACATCGATGATCCCCCCTTGAAACTCAAACCGCCCCAGTGCTTCAACCATGAAACTTCCATGATGGAAGCTCTTGATATAGCGAGCAATTCGACGGGGAGACCACTGCTTGAACACCTTCATGGCAAGAGACCCTGTTGTTTGGACAGGGCACACTATGCCGACGGACCGTGACACTGATGTGACACATGATAAAGATTTGTATGAATCTGTCTTGTGATCGACTGGCGTGCAGCCCCGGCGTTGAAAAAGTAGTGAGAGTCCGGGTCCGGGGCCCGATATACTGCGGCCATTGCAGACATGACAAAGGTGCCGCACGTGGAGTGGGTGGACATAGTAGACGAGCAGGACAGGGTGATCGGGGTGGCCGAGCGCGCCAGGGTGCGTCAGGAAAACCTGCGCCATCGTGCCAGCTACATCCTGGTGCTGGATGAGGCTGAGCGCATCCTGGTGCAGCGGCGCACCCCGAGCAAGGATTTTTGCCCCGGCATGCTGGATGCCTGCGCCGGTGGCGTGGTGACCACGGGGGAGGCCATGGCCCTTTCCGCCCGGCGGGAGCTGGCCGAGGAGCTGGGGATCTGCGACGTGCCCCTGCAGGATTACGGCACCTTCTATGCCGAAGGGGAGGCGAGCGGCAGCCGCTACCGGGTCTGGGGCGGCCTGTTCAGCTGTCACTATCAGGGGCCGCTGCAACTGCAGGCCGAAGAGGTGAGCGAGGTGCACTGGATGAGCCTGGGCGAGATAGCCGATCGGGCGGACGAGTTCACGCCTGACTCCCTGCTCGCCATCGCCACCTGGCAGGCAAGGCGCCTGCCATCAGGCCAGAAATAGGGGCGACAGGCGTTCGCTCCCCGATCGCTTTGTTGCTGCTCGATGGACCCCTTCGCCTTCTGGTGGAATGGGGTAGACTGGGCCTCTTTGAACCACAGAAGGATGCGTCATCATGATCACGGTCGGTCAATCCCTGCCCGCAGGGGAATTTACCTTTATCACCGCCGAGGGCAAGCAGGTGAAGGATACCCAGGCCCTGTTTGCCGACAAGCGGGTGGTTCTCTTTGCGGTGCCCGGCGCCTTCACCCCCACCTGCTCCAACGCCCACCTGCCGGGCTACGTGGTGCTGGCCGATCAGTTCAAGGCCAAGGGGGTGGAACTGTGCTGTCTGTCGGTCAACGACGCCTTCGTGATGAAGGCGTGGCAGGAGGCACAGAACGCCGCTGACATCACCATGCTGGCGGACGGCGACGGCAGCTGGACCCGGGCACTGGGTCTTGCCAAGGAGACCGGGGCCTTCGGCGGCGTGCGGGCCCAGCGTTTTGCCCTCATCGCCAACGATGGTGTGGTGGAGCGGCTCTTCGTGGAGGCGCCGGGCAAGTTCGAGGTGTCGGATGCCCAGAGCCTGCTGGCGGCGCTGTGAAAGATTAATCGGCGTTTGATTACACCTTGAAATAGCAAGCGGCCCCGTTACACTGAGGCCGCATTTGGATGGAGCCAGGCAACTTGCCTGGCTCTCGTGTTTGCCGTGGATGAGATAGAACAATATGACCCTGGCTTTTGTTGCCCTGATTGCCGGACTGGCGTTGCTGGTCTGGAGTGCCGACAAGTTCGTGGACGGCGCCGCCGCCACCGCCCGTTACGCCGGTATGCCGCCGCTGCTGATCGGCATGGTGATCATCGGTTTTGGTACCTCAGCCCCCGAGATGGTGGTCTCCGCGCTGGCGGCCTCCCAGGGCAATCCCGGGCTCGCGCTCGGCAATGCCTATGGCTCCAACATCACCAATATTGCCCTGATCCTGGGTCTGACCGCCCTGATCAGCCCCATCGCCGTCGCCTCCCAGGTGGTGCGCAAGGAGATCCCCATCCTGCTCGGCATCACCCTGCTCTCCGGCGCCCTGCTCATCGACGGCAATCTGGGCCGGATGGATGCCGCCATTCTGGGGGCCGTGTTCGCAGTGCTGATGGGCTGGTCCATCTGGGCCGGCATGAACGGCAAGGGGGATGCGCTGGATACGGATACCGAGGAGGACATCGTCTCCGAGGGCATGTCTCTCAAGAGCGCCATCCTCTGGCTCATCGTCGGCCTGGTGCTGCTGATCGGGGCTTCCCGTCTGCTGGTGTGGGGGGCGGTGACCATCGCCCAGGGCTTTGGCATCAGCGATCTGGTGATTGGCCTGACCATAGTCGCGGTGGGGACCTCCCTGCCGGAGCTGGCATCGTCCCTCATCGCTATCCGCAAGAACGAGCACGATCTGGCCCTTGGCAACGTGCTGGGTTCCAACCTGTTCAACACCCTGGCCGTGGTGGGCATCGCCGCTGGCATCCACCCGCTCGAGGTGGCGCCCGAAGTGCTTTCCCGCGACTGTAGCATCATGATGGGGCTGACCCTGTTGCTGCTGGTGATGTGTCTGGGCCGCAAGGGGCAGGGGCGCATCAACCGGCTGGAGGGGGGCGTGCTGCTCGCCTGCTTCGTCGCCTATTCCGGCTGGCTGCTGACCAGCCAGTTCATCTAGTCTGGTGATGAAATGAAAGAGGGGACGCCGCGGCGTCCCCTCTTTTTTGTGCGCGGGTCCTGGTCTCAGGCCACGGCAACCAGCTTCTGCTTCTGGGCGCTGTCCAGGATCAGGATGCTCGCCTTGGGGAAGAAGTTGAAGGTGGACGCGGAGGCCCAGGTGTAGGCCCCCATCACCCGACCCACCACCAGCTCGCCGATCTCGAGATCCGGCAGCATGATGCTGTCGCGGATGACGTCCACGCTGTCGCAGGTGGGGCCGGAGAGCACCGCATTGTGCAGTTCGCCGTGGGCATAGGGCGTGCTCACCGGGTAGGTGACGTGGTCGTAGAGCTGGCCGTTGTAGCTGCCGTAGAGACCGTCATCCAGGTAGTACCAGATCTTGTCGCCGCGGTGGGCCTTGCCCATCACGCTGGAGACCGAGGTCATGGCCGGCGCGCTGATGAAGCGGCCCGGCTCGGCAATCTTCTGCACCGTGGCGGGCAGCTTGGCCAGGGCCTCGCGGATCGGGGCGCAGAAACCGTCGATGTCGAACTCGCCGCCGTCATAGTCCACCGGGAAGCCGCCGCCGATGTCCAGCACCCAGGGCTTGAGCCCGAGCTCCCAGGCCTGCTCCATGATCTCGCGGCAGGCGTCGATGGCCTGCACGTGGCGACGGGCGTGGGGCACCTGGGAGCCGACGTGGAACGACAGCCCCATCACCTTGATCCCCTTGGCCTGGGCCAGTTGCAGCAACGGCAGTGCCTGCTCCGGGGTGCAGCCGAACTTCTTGGAGAGATCGACCTTGGTCTCGGGGTTCGGGAAGCTGACCCGCAGCAGCAGTTTCACTTCATCCTTGTAGGGCAGGAACTTTTCCAGCTCCAGCGGGTTGTCATAGACAAACACGGTGCAGCCGAATTCCAGGGCATAACGGATGTCGCTGTCACGCTTGATGGGATGGGTATGGATGCAGCGTCCCGGGCGAACCCCTTGGCTGCGCACCAGATCCACTTCGCCATTGGTGGCCAGATCGAAACAGGCCCCCTCTTCCTTCAAGACAGAGACCACCGCCTCGTGGGGCAGGGGTTTGAGTGCATAATGCAAGCGCACATCGGGCAGGGCGGCCGCCAGGGCCCGATACTGTTTGCGGACGGCTGCCTTGTCGAGCAGCAGCAGGGGGGAGCCGAATTGTTCAACCAACTGACGGTAATCTTGTGCGACCAGGGTCTCGTTCATTCTCTTTTGATAGTCCTTAGGGGGCGTGATATGCCCAAGCCATATGCGATTGAACCGGCGACGGCCGGCTCAGGCGAGCGGTCCGGAGGGACCCACCAGGCACATTGCATAACTCCCTTGCAAAGTGCTTAGTTATGCGCGGGATTATCGGCTTATTGAGTTTGTGTGCAAGCATTTTGATTGGATATGTCGGCAAGTTTTTCTGGTCGAGACGAAACAGGCTCTTGATACGGGGAGCGATCAGGGCCGTGATGGGGAGCACCTCCGAAGGGAGCTTGATAAGCTTTTGATAGTTAACGAACTAATAACATCAGGCCCGGGGGTTGAGGCCAGGTAAAAAGGGGGCGCCGGGGCCAGGGAGTGCGAGACAGCTCACATTTTTTGGATTACCATGCCCGCTTCCTGATCCAAACTAGTTCGGATGAAGGTAGCAGGAGAGCGATGGGCAACCATCCACCGAAGAAGTGAATCTTTCAGGTACCGGGCAACCGGTGTGGACTGCTACTGGACGATACTCTGGAGAGACCCGTTGAATCGGGCGCCGAAGGAGCAAGGCACCGTGATTGCATCGCAATCTGGCGCCGGAAACTCTCAGGCAAAAGGACAGAGGGGATGGGATGGTTGTACCTGGGCTTGGCCCGCATCCGATCGCCTCTGGCCGATCGCGACACCTATGGGAAGATCATCCTTCTCCTCCTTAATTTCTGTTTCTTAAGGAGGATGCATGTCATCAATTCAATCGGCGCTCGCCGCCATCGATAGCTTTATCTGGGGTCCCCCCCTGCTGATCCTGCTGGTCGGGACCGGTATCTATCTCACCCTGCGTCTGGGTCTGCTTCAGATCGTGCGTTTGCCGCTGGCCCTCAAGCTGGTCTTTGGCCGCGATCAGGGCCAGGGCAAGCAGGGGGATGTCTCCAGCTTTGGTGCCCTGTGCACCGCCCTCTCCGCCACCATCGGCACCGGCAACATCGTCGGGGTCGCCACCGCCATCAAGCTCGGCGGCCCGGGCGCCCTGTTCTGGATGTGGATGGCCGCCCTGTTCGGCATGGCCACCAAGTACGCCGAGTGCCTGCTGGCGGTGAAATATCGCCAGCAGGACGCCAACGGCCAGATGGCGGGTGGCCCCATGTACTATCTGGAGAAGGGGCTCGGCTCCAGGCCGCTCGCCAAGCTGTTTGCCCTGTTCGGCATCGGCGTCGCCTTCTTCGGCATCGGTACCTTCCCCCAGGTCAACGCCATCAGTGATGCCATGAGCCTCTCCTTCTCGGTACCCCGTGAAGTGACCGCCGTGGTGCTGACCCTGATCGTGGCGCTGGTGACCCTGGGGGGTATCCAGTCCATCTCCAGTGTGTCGAGCAAGGTGGTGCCCTTCATGGCCATCTTCTATATCGTCGCCTGTGCCGGGGTGCTGGTGAACAATGCAGGCGCCCTGCCCGATGCGGTCATGCTGGTGATCGGGAGCGCCTTCACCGGCCATGCGGCCACCGGCGGCTTCGTCGGCGCCGGCATCATGCTGGCGATCCAGTCCGGGGTGGCGCGCGGGGTCTTCTCCAACGAGTCGGGGCTGGGCTCGGCCCCCATCGCGGCGGCGGCGGCCAAGACCGATTCCTGCGTGGAGCAGGGGCTGGTCTCCATGACCGGCACCTTTATCGACACCCTCATCATCTGCACCATGACCGGCCTGACGCTGGTGGTGACCGGGGTGTGGAGCGGCGATGCGAGCGGTGCGGCCATGACCAGTCTGGCCTTTGCCCAGGGGCTGGATGCCCATGTGGGCCAGTATCTGGTGAGCATCGGCCTCCTGTTCTTCGCCTTTACCACCATCCTTGGCTGGAACTACTACGGCGAGCGCTGCACCGAGTACCTGTTCGGGGTGAAGGCGATCAAACCCTACCGCCTCATCTATCTGGTGCTGGTGGCGAGCGGTGCCTTCCTCCATCTGGACCTGATCTGGCTCTTGGCCGACATCGTCAACGGCCTGATGGCGGTGCCCAACCTCATCGGCCTCATCGGCCTGCGCCACGTGGTGATTGCCGAGACCCGCGCCTACTTCAGTCGGGACCGGGATACGGAATCCGAGCCCGAGCCGCAGACGGCCTGATGAGAAGCGGGCCTGCGGGCGGCCCTGTCACCGGGCCCCTGTCCATGGCGTCAACCGGGATCCGGGCTGGGATGGCAAAACCCGGGGCTTGATCCCGGATCCTCTGACAATATCTGTGCGAAATACGCAAAAGCCACGACGCTCATCGTGGCTTTTTTGCATTTTACGCAATGAATGGCGGCGCTTGTTACCCTCAGGGGGTCAGGGGGAGGGAATATCTCCGGTGAGCCGCTGCGCCAGCGCTTCGCTCACCCGGCTCACCAGGGCCGCCTCATCCCCCTGCCAGCCAATGGCGTGGGCCAGGGTGGTGGAGGTGCCCGGAGCAAAGCGCAGCTCGCCCCCGGCCAGTTCGTAGAAGCGGCTCGCCATCCGGGTGCCCTCGTCCACATCCCCCGCCACCAGCAGCATGGCCTGAGCCAGCATGGCGCCGTCGTGATCCCGGCCCGGCGCCAGCCAGCGCTGGGCGGTGCCGGTCACCTTGCGCCCCCCGATCACCAGGTTGTACTGGCCGTCGCAAAACGAGCCGGGCACGAAGTCGTAGCTGCCCGCAAGACCGTGTTCCTCCAGCAGGGCGAGCAGGGGCGCCCCCAGCAGCCGGTAGTAGTGGGCCAGATCCGTGGTGGTGCGGGGCAGCATGAGGGAGAGGTTGAGGATGCCGGCGCCGTGGGGCACGGCGGTGCCGCCGCTGTCGCGCACGAACACCGGCCAGCCCTCGGCGGCAAGCTGCTCGCAGGCGGCCTGGTAGCGGGGCAAACGGGTATCCTTGCGGGTGACGATGAGGCATTGGGGGCCCTGCCAGAGGAGGGCCCTGGGCTCGCCGTCACCGGCGCACTCCCGCAGCCAGCGTTGCTCCTCGGCCAGGATCTGGTCGGGTGTCTGGTGGGCGGGCGGCGGGGGCAGCAGGGTATAAGGCATGAGAGGCATCCTTTGGCAGAGGCTGCCAAGCACAGTACGCGCGGGGGCAAACAAGGTAAAGCCCCGCATGGCGGGGCTTTGGTGCAAGGATGGCGGAGTGTCAGGCCTGTGCGGCGGCGCGCCTGGGCAGCAGCAGATTGAGCAGGATGGCGGTGAGGCCGCCGGTGGCGACGCCGTAGGAGAGCACGCTCCTGGCCAGCTCCGGCAGGTGTTGCAGCACCTCGGGCACCTGGGCCACTCCGAGACCCATGGCGAGCGACACCGCCAGGATCATCAGGGCGCGGCGGTCCAGCTCCTCCCGGGAGATGATGCGCACCCCGGCGGCGGCGATGGTGCCGAACATGACGATGGTGGCGCCGCCGAGCACGGGTTCAGGTATTTGTTGCACCAGGCTCGCCACCGCCGGGAACAGGCCGAGCAGGGCCAGCATGGCGGCGATGAAGAGGCCGACATGGCGGCTGGCCACCCCGGTCAGCTGGATGACGCCGTTGTTCTGGGCGAAGGTGGACATGGGGAAGGTGGAGAAGACCGCCGCCAGCATGGAGTTGGCGCCATCGGCCAGCACGCCCCCCTTGATCCGCGCCATGTAGACCGGCCCTTCCAGCGGCTCGCCGGAGATGTCGGAGGTGGCGGTCATGTCGCCGATGGCTTCCAGCGCCGTCACCACGAAGATGATGGCGAGCGGCACGAACAGCTGCCAGTCAAAGCCGAGCCCGTAGTGCAGCGGAACAGGCACTATCAGCAGGGGGCCGTCGAAGGTGGGGGCAGCCACCTTGCCCAGCAGCAGTGCCACTGCATAGCCCGCCAGCATGGCGATCATGATGGCGGAGAGGCGCAGCCAGGGGTTGCGACTGCGCTGCATCAGCACGATGAGGCCGAGCACCAGCAGGGAGAGAAAGAGGTTGGTGTGGCTGGCGAAGCTGCCGTCCGCCAGCGCGCCATAGCCGCCCCCCATGCTGATGAGACCTACCTTGATGAGGGTCAGGCCGATGAGCAATACCACTATGCCGGTCACCAGCGGGGTGATGATCCGTTTGACCAGGTGCAGGAAGCGGCTCATGACGACGATGGTGAGGGCCGCTGCCAGCATGGTGCCGAACAGGGTGCCCAGCAGATCGTCGGTGGGCATGGCCGCCTGCTTGAGGGCGAGGCCGGAGGCGATGATGGGACCGAGGAAGTTGAAGCTGGTGCCCTGTACCGAGAGCAGGCCGGAACCGAGGGGGCCGAAACGGCGGGTCTGGATGAAGGAGGCGATGCCGGACATGACCAGGGACATGGAGACGATGTAGCGGGTGTCGTCGGCGGGGAGGCCGAGGGCATTGGCGATGATGAGGGGCGGGGTGATGATGGCGACAAACATGGCGAGCATATGCTGCAGGGCGGCGAACAGGGTCTGGGGCAGGGGGGGGACATCCTCGATGCCGTAGACCAGTTCGCTGTGGGCTCGCCTGGGGGGATGGGCCTCTCGGATGGCGCTTGGGGCGGCAGCCTGTTCCATAAATACCTCGAATGTGTGGGGGGAGGGGAGAAAATTGGGCGCTATTTTAGTGATTGGCATCGCGCTTTCCAGCGCTAATTGAGCGAAAACTCGTTTATTTTTCGATGGGTTGAAACGTTTTCCTGTGGCGATTAAGATCCGCCGGTTTGTGTGAGACCGATCCCTCACAAAGGGGAGGGAGGCTGATGCATCAGGATGGGGACGGTGTAGAATGAGCCCTCGGTTCGAAGATGGAGACTCTGGATGCTGAAGCTGTCGGAGTTCTGGAGTGCCCGCGCCCACTCCGAAGATTTTACCCTGACCCGGATGGGCTTGATGACGGTGCGGCTGCGGCTGCTCACCTGTCTGCTGATGGGGGGGCTCCCGAGCTGGGCCCTGGTGGACTGGCTGACCCTGCCAGCCATCCAGTTCGAGGCGCTGTTCCAGGTCAGGATCTTCTGCCTGCTGGCCCTCTCGCCCCTCATCCCCCTCTCCTATCTCATCCACTTCAAGCGCGAGCGCATGAAGCTGGCGCTGGGCTACCTGATGGCGGTGATGATGCTCTTCTCCCTCATCTGCCTGCACAGCTTCGGCGCGGATCAGGAGATGCAGGCGGGCTACATGGCCTTCCCCTATCTGCTCATCAGCCTGTTCGCCATCTTCCCCATTCCCCTCTCCCTCAGCCTGCAACTGGCGGGGGGCATTCTGGCCACCATGCTGGCGGGCAACTGGTTGCTGGTGGGCCAGCCTCTTTGGAGCGTGCAGACCCTCAACCAGGTCTGGCTGCTGGGGCTCTTTGCCATCGCCAGCGCCTGGGTGCAGTGCGGCCAGCTCAACATGCTGCTGCAACTCTATCGGGAATCCACCACGGACGAGCTGACCGGCATGATGAACCGCCGCCTGCTGATGAAGCAGCTCGAGAAGGCGAGGGCCGCCATGATCCGCAAACAGGCTCCCTTCGCGGTGCTGCTGCTGGATCTGGACCGCTTCAAGCGCATCAACGACACCTTCGGCCATCTGGCGGGGGATGCGGTGCTCAAGGAGGTGGCGGCCACCCTGTCGGAACAACTGGAGCCCGGCATGGTGCTCGGGCGTTACGGCGGGGAGGAGTTTGCCATCCTGTTGCCCGGTTGCACGGATCTGGCACAAGCCAAGCGGGTGGCGGAGCGGCTGCGGGTCGCGGTGGAGGCGAGGTTGGTGAAAAGCCCCACCTCCGACGAACTGCTGGAGGTGACGGTGAGCATCGGTCTGACCCTGGCCCAGCGTGGCGAGGGGGTGGAGGATCTGCTCAACCGGGCGGACGAGTGCCTCTACATGGCCAAGATGGCGGGTCGCAACTGCGTGGTGGCCGAGGCCGGCAAACCCGCGGGCGATGCAGGGCGCACAAAAACGGATGCCGCCTGAGGGCGGCATCCGGTGATGACGGGGCTGGCGTCAGGCCAGGGTGTATTTGCCGGAGAGCTGCTGGGCCAGCAGCTTGAACATGTTGAACACCGCCATGGTCTTGCCGGTCGGGGTGCCGTCTTCAGCCAGGAAGAACTCCCCCTTGAACACCAGAATGTCCCCCTTCTGCTCCACCGAGTCGGCGCGCATGCCGTGGATGAAGTCCTCGTGTTCACGAATGATCTTGTTGGCCATCTCCAGCAGGGCAGTCTCGGTGATCCGCTCTTTTTGTGGTTGCATGCTCGTCTCCTTAAACGACTACTGGGCAGGGGCACAAGGGTCGGCATGGCCGGCGCACCCCGCCTCTGATTGAAGAGGGGGCCAGCATACTGCAAAGCGGGATTTTCTGTCATTGATATGACACCGCATTTTCCCGCTTTGCGCTCTTCCCTTATCCCAGCACCAGATTGCGCAGCCAGCGCCGCTGGCGAATGCGGCGCTGCACCAGCAGCACCTTGGAGAGCTCCTCCAGCAGGACCACGGCCACCACCCAGGAGAGGGGCCAGCCCAGCAGGCTGACCGCCACCCAGGCCAGCGGCAGGCCGATGCACCACATGCCGACGATGTCGATGAAGATGCTGTAGTTGACGTCCCCCCCCGAGCGCAGCACCCCGACGATCCCCACCATGTTGAACACCTTGAGCAGCATGCCCAGACACATGATGGCGAGCACCTGGCCAGCCTCAGTCATCAGCTCGCCCGGCAGGTTGCCGACCCATTGCAGCAGGCTGCCCTGCATCAGCCAGACGGCGGTCCCCACCAGCAGGGCGCCGACGGGGGCCAGCAGCAGGAAGAGCTGGGAGTGCTGCCAGGCCTCGTCATACTCCTCGGCCCCGAGCCGGTGACCGAGCAGGGTGGAGCAGGCCACCGCCAGCCCGAAGAAGAGGGAGATGAGGATGCTCTCCAGCGTGCCGAGGGTGGTCATGATGGCCAGGGCGTCGGTGCCGAGGTGCGCGTAGAGGAAGCCGTAGAGCAGCATGCCGAAGGCCCAGAGCCCGTCGTGCAACAACAACGGCAGGGCGATCAGGGTGAAGCGCACCACCTCCTTGCGCCTGAAGGCGGCGAGCCAGTCTTGCTTACGCGGGATGAGACGGGGCTCGGCACGCCACACATAGGCAAGCAGCAGCGCGGTCTGCAGCAGGCGCGACAGGGTGGTGCCCCAGGCGGAGCCGGCTACTCCTATGGCCTCGGCGCCGAAATGGCCGAAGATGAGGGCATAGTTGAGGATGACGTTGGCGATGATGGCGATGATGCCGATGCGGGTCGGCGCCGCGGCATTGCCCACCGAGCGCAGGGCCGACTCCAGGGGCACCACCACGGCGGTGCAGAGGATGGTGGCGCCGGTGATCATCAGGAACTCGTCGGCCAGCTCGCGCAGCGCGGGCTCCTGGCTGGCAAACCCGAGCACGCTGCCCGGTGAGAACACATAGACGAGGGCAAAGGGCAGGCTCACCGCCAGGGCGCCCACCAGGGCCAGGGCCAGGGAGCGGCGCACCCCGGCCATCTCGCCACGGCCGAAATATTGTGCCGCCAACACCGAGACTCCGCCCGAGAGCCCCGCTATCACCAGCAGATTGAAGAAGAAGACCCGGTTGCCCAAGCCGACCGCCGCCACAGCCGTGGTGCCGAGCTGGCTCACCATCATGATGTCGATGAGGCCGAGCAGGGAGAACATCATGGATTGCAGCGAAACCGGCAGGGCCAGTCGCCACAGTCGCGTCATGAACTCGCGATCGGTGGTTTGTTTTAAAATCGCTTGCCAATAATTCATTTATGTTAACCGGGTTGGTAAAAATCAGGGTTTGTCGTGGGTATGATAGGGGTGATATCGGGAGGCTTCACTGTGAGCCTCTCTCGGCTTTCTTGTGCAGAACTATCCTGTTGAGGTGCTATGCCATTTATCAGCGAGTGTCTGGAAATCGCCCCGGCCTGCGAAGAGCGGATGCTGGGACGCGAAGGGCTGCCCCTGCTTGGGGAGGCGGGCGTCTTCCTGACCGGCCTCTCGACGATACGGGAGCACTACCTTATCCGCCGCAACCGACCGGAGTTTCACATCCTGATGGTGAGCCATGACGAGGGGGGCGCCCTGCTCACCGATGGCGGGGAGCAGCCCATCCCGGCGGGAGCTCTGGTCTTTCTCCCGGCCGCCGTGCCGGGGGGCCTCAGGCTGGTGGGGGAAGCCTGGCATACCAGCTGGATCCTGCTGGACGACGTGCCGCGCTGGCAGCATCTGCACCGGCTTGGCCATCGCATCTGGCAGGGGGAGGAGGGGGAGCAGCTCTACCACCTGCTCAGCCTGATGCAGGGGGAGGGAATACGTTCGCCACTCCAGCCCCAGCTGCTGAGCCTGCTGCTGGCGCTCTTGGAGCGGACCCTGCAGGGGGAGGTGCGCGGCACGCCGGAGTTGCGGCTACAGGCGCTGTTTCGGCGGGTGGAGGCACGTCTGGACGAGCCCTGGAGCGTGGCCCTGCTGGCCGACCAGATGGCCTGCTCGGTGCCCCATCTGCACCGGCTCTGCCAGCAGGTGTTCGGCATGGGCCCCATGGCCTGGCTCACCGGACTTCGCATGAACAAGGCGCGCCAGTTGCTGCTCTACACCAACTGGCCGCTGGCCGAGCTGGCGGCCCGGGTCGGATACAGCGACGGCGCCAACTTTGCCAACCGTTTTCGCCGCCTGACGGGTCAGACTCCGGGGGCCTTTCGTCGACTGGGTCGCAAACCTTTCGCAAGGGAGGTGCAAACCCTTTGAAATTGTTGGCTCAAGCCCATAGGATCGACGGGCCACACAGTCAAGGTACCGATCCATGTTTGAAGATAATAATCAGAAACGTCCCCTCTACATTCCCTACGCAGGTCCAGCCCTGCTGGAGACGCCGTTGCTCAACAAGGGCAGCGCCTTCACCAGCGAAGAACGCAGCAGCTTCAACCTGGAAGGCCTGCTGCCCCAGAACATCGAAACCATCGAAGAGCAGGCAGAGCGTGCCTATCGCCAGTTCATGGCGTTTGGCAACGACATGGACAAGCACATCTATTTGCGCAACATCCAGGATACCAACGAAACGCTCTTCTACCGCCTGCTGAACAACCACCTCACCGAAATGCTGCCGGTCATCTACACCCCGACGGTCGGCAAGGCGTGCGAGGAGTTCTCCAACATCTATCGTCGTGCCCGCGGCCTCTTCATCTCCTATCCGGACAAGGACAGGATCGATGACATGCTGCAAAACGCCACCAAGCAGAACGTCAAGGTGATCGTGGTCACCGACGGCGAACGCATCCTGGGCCTCGGGGATCAGGGCATCGGCGGCATGGGCATTCCCATCGGCAAGCTCTCCCTCTACACCGCCTGTGGCGGCATCTCCCCGGCCTACTGCCTGCCGGTGGTGCTGGATGTGGGCACCAACAACCAGCAGCTGCTGAACGACCCCTTCTACATGGGGTGGCGCCATCCGCGCATCTCCGGCGAAGAGTACGACGAGTTCGTCGATGCCTTCATCCAGGCGGTCAAGCGCCGCTGGCCGGACATCCTGCTGCAGTTCGAGGATTTCGCCCAGGGCAATGCCACCCCACTGCTCAACCGCTACAAGGATGAGCTGTGCTGCTTCAACGATGACATTCAGGGGACCGCCGCGGTGACCCTGGGCAGCCTCATCGCCGCCTGCAAGGCCTCCGGTGCCAAGCTCTCCGAGAAGCGGGTCGCCTTCCTCGGGGCGGGCAGTGCCGGGTGCGGCATCGCCGAGCAGATCGTGGCGCAGATGAAGGCCGAAGGGCTGACCGACGCCGAGGCGCGGGGCCGGGTCTTCATGGTGGACCGATTCGGTCTCATCACCGACAAGATCCCCAACCAGCTCGACTTCCAGCGCAAGCTCTCCCAGCCGGTCGAGCGGATCAAGGAGTGGCCGGTGGGGGACAACATCTCCCTGCTGGAGGTGATGGAGCACGGTCGCCCGGACATCCTGATCGGGGTCTCCGGCCAGCCCGGCCTCTTCACCGAAGAGGTGGTCAAGACCATGCACAAGCACTGTGCCCGTCCCATCATCTTCCCGCTCTCCAACCCCACTTCCCGGGTGGAAGCCACCCCGGCGGATCTCATTCGCTGGACCGACGGCCAGGTGCTGGTCGCCACCGGCAGCCCGTTCGCACCGGTGGAGTACAAGGGCAAGCGCTACGTCATCGCCCAGTGCAACAACTCCTTCATCTTCCCGGGTATCGGCCTTGGGGTGATCGCCTCCGGTGCCAACCGGGTGACCGATGCCATGCTGATGTCGGCCAGCCGTGCCCTGGCGGATTGTTCACCCCTGGTGAAGGGGGAAGAGGGCTCCTTGCTGCCGGATCTGGCGGACATCCATCAGGTCTCCCGCTACATCGCCAAGATGGTGGCCAAGACCGCCATGTTGCAGGGCAAGGCGGTGCAGACCCCCGATGATGTGATCGATCAGGCCATCGAGGCGAACTTCTGGCGCCCCGAGTACCGCCGCTATCGTCGTACTTCCTTCTGATCCCAAGGGGACAGACACGCAGAAGGGATGCCTCGGCATCCCTTTTTTGTGCACGGCTGTGAAGGAAGAGGAGGTTATTGTGCCGGTTGCTCGGCGGGGGCGGGCTCGGCGGGATTGCTGACACCGGTGACCCGGATTTCGACCCGGCGATCCGGGGCCAGGCAGTCGATGAGGGCAGCCCTGGCCTTGATGGCATCACACTGGGTGCCGGTGACCGGGTTGCTCTCGCCATTGCCCTGGATGCTCACCTTGTCTGCGGGCAGCCCCTTGCCAATCAGGAAGTTGGCGACCGTGCTTGCACGGGCCTCCGACAGTGCCTGGTTGTTGGCATCCGAGCCGATGCGGTCGGTGTAGCCCATCACCATGGCGTTGCCATCCTTGGGTTTGACGTCGACGATCTGCTGGTAGAGGGCGTCGAGTGCCTGCATCCCCTCCGGTTTGAGCTCCGCCTTGCCAAAGGCAAACAGCACATCCGAACTCAGGTTGAAGGTCTGATCCACCGGCTCGGGAGCCGGGGGCGGCGGTGCCACGACCAGAGGCGCGGCCACCGGCACTGCGGCGACGGTGCGATTGGGGTGAAGTACCAGCTCGATGGTGGCGGTACTGATGTCGCTGACCCAGCGTTTGGTACCGCTGCCCACCTTGTCGTTGTCAGGATCGTCCCCGACTCGCACCATGTAGCGGTAGCGGGTCTGGATGTCTACCCAGTCGCTCAGTCTGGCGGTCAGTCCCAGACCCGCCAGGGGAGCCAGATTGTCATCTCCCCCGTTGACGGAGTCGACGTGATAGAGATAACCGCCCCCTTCGGCAAAGACAGAGAAGATGTCCCCCAGCGGCAAACGGCCAATGACCGACAGGGTGGCCCCTTTGCTGTTGAAGTCCTGGCCGGCAATATCCCAGTCACCGGTGGAGAGGTAGCCGAGCTCTGCCCCCAGATTCTCGTTGTAGTTGTAGCCGACAAAGGCGTTGATGGCGGTTGCGTCCTTGCCGACGTCCTGGCTGAAATCATCGATGTCATGGGCAAAGGCCCAGCCACCCCCAGCCCCCACATACCAGTCGTGAACAGGTGCCGCCTGGGCGGCACTCGTCGCCAGTGCCAATGCAATCCACACAGGTTTCAGTCTTATGTTCATCGCGTATCCTCGTCGATGTTGGGTGTTATAGGGCTCCCAGCCCTTTGCTATGTATAGCCAACATTATGTATAGGCGATGTGAGCGCTTTAACCATTTAAGTGACGCATCTGTATGGAGAATCGGTGGGGCAGGCAGGTGGGCAGCCCGCGTTGGTGGTGCCGTGCGGGCATTAAAAAAGGGGCCGGAATGGCCCCTTTTTGCAACAGGTGGTCAACCTCTTATTGCTGCACTTCCTGTACGCCGGTGACGCGCACTTCGACGCGGCGATCCGGTGCCAGGCAGGCGATCAGCTGAGCCTTGGCCTTGATGCCGTCACACTGGGTGCCGGTGACCGGGTTGGCTTCACCACGACCTTCGATGGATACCTTGCCAGCCGGCAGACCCTTGCCAACCAGGAAGTCGGCCACGGTGCGGGCACGGGCTTCAGACAGCTTCAGGTTGTAGGCATCGGAGCCGATGCGGTCGGTGTAACCCACCACCACGGCGCTGCCATCTTTCGGCTGGACGTCGACGATCTGCTGATACAGGGTGTTGAGCGCAGCAGCCCCTTCCGGCTTCAGGGTGGATTTGCCGAAGGCAAACAGCACGTCCGAGCTCAGGGAGAAGTTCTTGTCGACCATGACGGGTTCGGGAACCGGCTCGGGAGCCGGTGCCGGGGCCGGTGCCACATAGGTGGTGCGGTTCGGGTGCATCACCAGTTCCAGGGTGGCGACGCTCATGTCGGTTTTCCAGGTTTTCTGATCGTCACCCAGATCCCACATGTAGCGGTAGCGGGCCTGCAGGTCGATAAGGTCGGAGAGCTTGGCAGTCAGACCCAGACCCGCCAGCGGCGAGGTCCCGTTGTCGCTCTGTCCATTGCCGTTGACGTGGTTGAAGTAGGCACCCCCTTCGGCGAAGACGGAGAAGATGTCATTCATGGGCAGGCGTGCGATACCGGACAGGGTGGCACCCTGGGTCTTGAAGTCGACGCCATCGACGCCAGCCTTGCCGGCATAGAGATAGCCGAGCTCGGCTGCAAAGTTCTCGGTGAAGTTGTAACCGCCGAACAGGGAGAGCGCGGTGGCGTCCTTGTCAGCATCCTGGCCGAAGGTATCCAGGTCGTGGCCATAGGCCCAACCTGCACCCATACCCGTGTACCAGTCGTCGGCCGCCTGAGCGGTGGTGGTTCCCATGGCTGCAATGGCCAGAGCAATCAGGGTTGGTGCCATTTTCATTTTCATCGTTTTATCCTCGTTGAGTTGCCGTGCTATGGGCGTACTGCGCACTCTTTGTTATACCGGTCGCAGATGACACTTCATGTGCGACACCGTGAGCGGATCACGGACGGCTTGAATAAAAAATGGATGGAAACCTGGATTCTCATGAAGCTGTTTCTCCATGGACAACTAACCGGGCACTGAGCACTTTTAATAGTTCATCCAATGTCTTACAAGCGTTGCTACTGTATTCTTTTGAATCAGCGTGATCAAGTTTCTGCACAGATATGCAGCGCCGACACCGGTGTCGCGTGGCCGCAATACGGGGGTAAAGGGGAGAAAAGGTGAGACAGAGAGTGTCGCTGGGGGGAGGAGAGAGACAGCAAAAGGGGATGCCGTGGCATCCCCTTTTTTACGTTACCTGAGCGAAGTCAGATTACTTTTGAACTTCTTGTACGCCGGATACGCGAACTTCTACGCGACGGTCCGGAGCCAGGCAGGAGATCAGCTGAGCCTTGGCCTTGACGCCGTCACACTTGGTGCCGGTGACCGGGTTGGCTTCGCCACGACCTTCGATGGCAACCTTGCTGGCAGCCATACCCTTGCTGACCAGGAAGTTGGCAACGGTGCGGGCACGAGCTTCAGACAGCTTCTGGTTGTAAGCGTCGGAACCGATACGGTCGGTGTAACCAACAACAACGGCGTTGCCGTCTTTCGGCTGGAACTCAACGATTTGCTGGTACAGAGCGTTCAGGGCTTGCACACCTTCGGCCTTCAGGCTGTCTTTGCCAAAGGCGAACAGCACGTCGGAGTTCAGGGCGAAGTTCTTCTCAACGATTTGCGGAGCCGGGGCCGGTGCTTCTTCAACAACCGGGGCCGGAGCAGGCGCTACGTAGGAAGTACGGAACGGGTGGTAAACGGCTTCCAGGGTCGCAACGCTCTGGTTGGACTTGTAGCGTACGTTGTCGGCGTGCAGGTCAGCCACGTCCCACATGTAGCGGTAGCGAGCTTGCAGATCCAGCGCGTCGTTGACCTTGTAGGTCACACCGGCACCGGCCAGCGGGGATACTTTGGTATCGCTGGTACCCAGACCGTCGGTGTGGCCCCAGTAGGCGCCAGCTTCACCGAACAGGGAGAAATCGTTGCCCAGCGGCAGACGAGCGATACCGGACAGGGTGGCACCCTGGCTCTCGTAACGGTTGCCGTCGGTGTTGCCACGGCCGGTGTACTGGTAGCCCAGCTCGGAACCGAAGTATTCGTTGAAGTTGTAACCAACGAAGGCATTGGCAGCAGCCGCATCTTCTTCGCCAACGTTCACGCCTTCGATCTTGTTCAGACCGTTGAAGTGAGTTGCACCAACACCGGCGCCGAAGTAGATGTCGTCAGCGGCGTGAGCTGCAGTTGCACCCATGGTGGCCATAGCGATGGCGATCAGGGAAGGAGCCATTTTCATCATAAAATAATCCTCGTTGAGATGGCACGTTGTTCACGTGCTTCGCACTTTGTAATTTATGTAAGCTGCTGGCTCTGTCGACCAACGACGTTGGTGCGAACAGGGATCCTAGATCCATCCAGGAGGCACGTATCTGGGTGCACAAGTGCGCGGGTTGCACTGTCGACAATGCATACTCCGCCACGAACAGCCGACGTCATTCCGATGACGTGGCGCACTTTATGCCCATTTCAAAACATGATCAAGCTCACAGATAAGGGATGGGGCAAATTGTGTCGTAGGGATAACTGGCTGTTTCTTGGGATTTATTAGTGATCCAAGTAGGCGCGATGCAGTTTCTTCTCAAGCTTCATATAAGCCTCAGCCCAAGCGTGCCGCGGGGTGGCGTCACCCGCCCTGACCAAGAGGACAGCAAGATAGTCTGCCTCAGTTGCTTCGCACAGCAAGGGTGTGAAACTGAGCAAGAAGTGACGGGCGAGGTAGGGATCGAGAGGCCAGATGTTGAGGATGGCCCGCGCCACGGGCTGGACGGCGGTGGAGCAGATGAAGTGCCGATGACCTGCTTCCAGCCATTGGGCCATCTCGGCGAGGCTTTCTTCCGGCACGATGCCGCCATCGCCTTTCTCCCTGGCCAGCGTCATCGTGTGACCATTGCCCAGTGCCAGGGTGCCGTTTTCTGCCACGACGCCGTCGTGGCTGCGCAGGGGACGCGTCGCCTGGCCTTCAAGATAGAGGCTGCAGCTGTCCGGGAGGGCCGCCAGCACGGTGGTGGCGTCCCCCAGCATGGCCATGGGCAACCAGAACGCTTCGGCCCGGGTCTGCAGACCCTGGGCGAGCTGACGGGGGAGGGAGTCCAGGTCGGAATGAAGACGGGAAATGATGCCGGGAAATGCCATGTTGATGACTCTCTTGGAAATAACCGGCGAATTATACGAGGGATGGCCGGGCAACAAGAAAGGTTTCTTTTCGAGACTGTTTACCTGAGGCGACGCAGCGATTACCATCCCCGAGGTTTGTGAAGGGTTGTCGTCGAAAGACGCTGATTATAGATAGAGGCTCGACCATAACGAGTCCGTTCAAAACTGATACACTTGACTACGAGTCGTCGCGAAAAATAAAGGTGGAGTCAATCCGCCGAACGGAGTATGGAACACATGAATTCAAATATCGTAACTGTTGGCAAGAAGATCCGTCAGATCCGCGAAGCGGTAGGCCTGAGCCGTCCCAAGTTTGCCGATCTGCTGGGCGTCCCCCCAACCACCCTGAAGAACTATGAACTGGGTTACCGTGAAGTCGGAGGCGCCTTCCTGGTTGCCCTGGCCCACCACCCCGATCTGCACAAGTTCACCCTCTGGCTGCTGGCTGACAAGAAAGTCGCCGAAATCGGCCAGATCGGTCCGGACGATATTGCCAAGGCTTGATTCAGTTCAACCTTGATAAAAATGCCGCCCTCGAGGCGGCATTTTTTATTTATCAAAATGGATGATTATTTAATTAAATAATGCGTTGTGTGCGGCCAGCGGCGATTTTCACTAAATCATCTTGTCGGGCTGGATTAATCCACGGAACACTCCGACCCTTTTAATTCAGGCGGTGATCCACACAGCGAGACAACGATGAGCCAATCCATTACCAAAGCCAGAGATGGGTTTACCAGCACCTTTGGCGTGCTGGCCGCGACCCTGGGGTCTGCCGTCGGGCTCGGGAATATCTGGAAGTTTCCCTATCTGACCGGTGAGAACGGTGGCGCCGGTTTTCTGCTGGTCTATGTCATCGCCACCCTGCTGGTGGGATTGCCGGTGATGATCTCCGAGATCATGCTGGGGCGCGAGGCCAGGACGGATGCGGTCAGCGGGCTCATCAAGCTGGCTCCGAAGGGGCAACCCTGGTGGCTGATCGCCGCCATGGGGGTGAGCGCGGCCTTCCTCATCATGTCGTTCTACTCCGAGGTGGCGGCCTGGGTGTTTGCCTACATCTTCAAGGCGGCCAGCGGCGAGATCCTCTCCACCGATCCCGCCGTCACGGGGGCTGCCTTCAATTCGCTCATCACGGATCCCTTGCAGAGTCTGCTCTGGCAGTGGCTGGTGCTGGCCCTGATGGGGGGGATCTTGCTGATGGGGGTCTCCAGGGGGATCGAAGCGGTCACCAAGCGGTTGATGCCACTGCTCTTCATCCTGCTGCTGGTGATAGGCGTGCGCAGCCTGACTCTGCCCGGAGCGAGCGAAGGACTGCATTTCCTGTTCTCGCCGGATTTCTCCAAGGTGACCGCAGGCGTCGTGCTGACGGCCATGGGGCTGGCGTTCTTCAAGCTCTCCATCGGGATGGGCTGCATGATGACCTATGGCAGCTATTTTCGCGATGATCAGCACATCCCTCTCACCACGGTACGGGTGATGTGCGCGGATCTCTTCGTCTCCATGCTGGCGGGGATCGCCATCTTCCCGGCGGTGTTTGCCTTTGGCTTCGAGCCGAGCGCAGGCCCCTCCCTGCTGTTCATCACCATACCCGCGGTGTTTGCCAGCATCCCCTTCGGACATCTCTTCATGGTGCTCTTCTTCGTGCTCTCCGCCATCGCAGCCACCGGGGCCATGCTCTCCATCCTGGAGGTGCCGGTCTCGGTGCTCTCCGAGCGCTTTCACATGAGCCGCACAAGGGCGACCCTGATCAACCTGCTGGTGCTGGGGGCGGTCGGCTCGACCTGTGCGCTCTCGAGCAGCACGCTGGCGGATGTGCAGGTTGGCGGGAAAACCTTCTTCGATCTGTTCGACTTCGTCTCTTCCAACGTGCTGATGCCCCTTGGCGGCATCTTCCTCTGCCTCTTTGTGGGCTGGGTATGGGGATTCGAGCGGATGACGACGGCGCTGACCAATGGAGGCAAGCTGGCGCTGCCCATCCTCAGCCCCCTGTTTTTCATCATCCGCTATGTGTCGCCGCTGCTGATCCTGGTGGTGATGCTCAAGGGGCTGGGGCTGTTCTGAGCCGCGTAACCCGAAACAAAAAAGCGCCTATTGGCGCTCTTTTTGTCTTTTATCCCGATATGCCTTCATATCAGGCAGAGTCGTGACAGCTCCTCCTTGAGCTGCTCCAGGTTGCGCTCGACACAGGCTTCCCCCTCGTTGATGGCGTCGCTCGCGCGGTGGAAATCCATGATGGAGAGGTTGCCAAGGCGCGGGCAGAGCTGGATCTCGGGGGGATCCCCGGCCATCCGGGCACGGGTGATGCGCTCCTGCATGATGTTGATGGAGCCCGTCATCACCCCCCACATGCCGGGGGTACTGGGTTCGCGCTCGCCCCGGTTCAACCACTGGCTGAGCAGCCCCCCCTGCACGGGCTCGTCCGGTTCGTCGGTCCAGGGCTGGTGCATGTCGGTGTTGAGGTTGACGGCGATCACCACCTCGGCTCCCATGGCGCGGGCCAGGGAGATGGGGACCGGGTTGACCACGGCCCCGTCCACCAGCCAGCGATCCTCCACCCGGGTCGGGGTGAGCAGGCCGGGCATACCGCAGGAGGCGCGCACACACTGGCGAAGCGGCCCTTCCTGCAACCAGATCTCGCGACCGGTATCGAGTTCGGTGGCGACGCAGGCAAAGGGCAGCGGCAGGCTTTCGATGGCGGGATCCCCCAGATGGCCGGCGGCGATGCCAAATACCTTGTCACCGCGAAACAGGCCGCCGGAGAGGGCAGGATCGAGCAGCCCCATGACCTGCAGGCGGCTGAAGCCGCGCACCCAGGTCTCCAGCTTGTCCAGTTCACCAGCGGCATAGGCGGCGCCGACAAAGCTGCCGATGGAGCAGCCAGCCACCAGATCCGGCTTGACGCCGAGTCGCTCCAGGGCACGGATGATGCCGATGTGGGCCCATCCTCGGGCCGCACCGCTGCCCAGGGCCAATCCCAGACGGGGTTTTCGTGACACAGTTGCGTCTCCTGACATGAAGTGGGAGTCCAGCTTACTCCGGCTTCTCCTGCCCGTCATCCCGCCACGCTTCGCTGCGATTGCGGCCGTTGGCCTTGGCCTGATAGAGGGCGATATCGGCGCGGCGGATCACCTCCTGCAAGGAGATGGCCGGTGACTGGCGACAGTGGCCCAGACTGACGGTCACCTTCAGCTCGGCCGCAATCGCGCTCCAGGGATGCTCTGCTATGCACAGACGAAGCCGCTCGGCCAAGGGGGCCAGAGGGATCGCTTCATCGGCGACGAGCAGCAGGAACTCCTCGCCGCCCCAGCGGATCAGGTGGCACTCCCGTGTCAGCAGGGACTGGCAGAGCTGCACCAGACGGATGAGGACCTGATCGCCCACCCCGTGGCCGAAACGGTCGTTGACCTGTTTGAAGTGATCGCAGTCAAACATGATGGCGCCGATGCGTTGGCGGCCTGTCAGGGCCTGGCGGTGTTCGAAGGCATCGAAGTAGTGGCGGTTGAAGGCGCCGGTCAGGGCATCGTGGCGAGACAGGTAGTTGAGGCGCCGGTTGAGGCGCTGGGCACGCAGGCTGGAGACGGTCGCCACCACCAGACAGAGAATGGTGATGAGCGCCGTCGCCGATTGCCACAACAGCGTCTGCAGCAGAGGCAGCAGCGGGATGCGATGGATGAGGGAGAGCGGTGTCTCCGGGATGGGATAGACGAGCTGCAAGGCGCCCTGTTGCCACTCATATTCCGCTGACTGCGCCGTCCTGACGGGGGGCGGCGCGGTACCGGACTGGCTGCTGGCGAGGATCTGCTGATGGGCGTTGAGCAGGAACAGGGTGCCAATCCGGGGGGCGAGGCGGTGCAGGGTCTGCGCCAGCGTGACGGTCTGGATGTCGATGCTGAGCAGGCCAATGATCTGGCCGCCCTGGGTAATGGGCTGGGAGAGGGTGATCATCTGCCCCCGTCCGGCAAAATCCTGGTAGGGGCGCGAGAGCATGGCGTGCTCCAGGTGGGGATACCTGGCCATCGCCTCCTGCCAGTAGGCCTTGCTGTAAATCACGGGATCGAAGCGAAACTGGCTGGATGGCACCCAGGGATAGAGGTAGATGAAATTGTCCGTACCGGTGAAGTAGATCCAGGCCACGTCCCTGTCCAGCAGCTTGCTGGCCGTGGCGAGCAGGGGAGAGAGGCTGAGGGCGAGATGTATTCTGGCTTGCCGCTCGCTGCCGTCGTGGGGCAGCGGGCCCTGCCCGGTCAGGTTGCCGATGAGGGCTGGGGGCAGATCGACGGGGATGCGATCCAGGTTGATGCCGTGTTCCCCGTCGGATTGCAGCGCCTGATAGAGCTGGCGAGAGAGCACGGACTGGGGATTGCTGCGCAGGCGCTCCTCCGCCTGGCCGCGCATGGCCTCAAGGAAGGTCTCCATCCGCTGGTGCTGGCTGCTGAGCTGGGTCGCGGCGTTGATGGTGTCACGCTTGTTGATCTCGGTAACCTGGCGAAACGCATGTTGCAGGGCGAGCAGCAACAGCAGCAGGCCGAGGCCCAGCAGCAGCCACTGCAATCGGTATCTGGCAAAGGCGGGGGAGGGAATGGACATGGGCGTACCGGAAGATGGCGAGAGTCGGCATCAGTGTAAGGCAGAACCCTGACGCGCGTGCCGACAAGATGCGTTTTTGATGATCTTCTCACCGGACTGTTACGTTTTGTCACATTTATACATAGTCACGGCATAGTCAGGGGGTAACATGGTGCCATCCTTGATGAAGCTATCTCTTCTTCCTCTCTCTTTGACTGCATGGATCTTGTGATGAAAACGCGCGTGTGGCTGTGGCTTTTCCCTCTTCTTCTATTGCTGGCGGCGGGCGCCTGGCATCTGCGGCAGGCTGAACCTGCCAGCAAGCCTGCACCAAGAGAGATCAATATCAGGGCCGAAACCGTCAGGCAGAGCCTGGCCGAGCCCTCCATCAAGCTGGTGAGCAAGCTTGCGGCCAATCGCTCCGTGGCCATCAGTCCCGAGGTGACCGGCCGCATTGCCACCATCGCGGTGAGTTCCGGCCAGCAGGTCAAACAGGGGCAGACCCTGATCGCCCTGGATGCGGGCAAGCAGCAGGCGGAGCTGGCCGAGCAGAGCGCCAGCGTGCGCGACGAGGCTCGCAAGCTGCGGGACATGCGCAAGCTGGTGGCGCGAGGCGCCGTCACCACCTCGGAGCTGGAGGGGCAAGAGGCGACTGTTGCCCAGGCCCAGGCCCGGGTCGATGCGGCCCGTTACGAGCTCTCCCTGCGCACCCTGGCCGCCCCCTTCGACGGCACCGTCAGCCTCATCGATCTCAGCGAAGGAGCCCTGGTCAACAGCGGCGACGTGCTCTTGCATCTGGACGAGCTGGCAAAACTGCGGCTCGATCTGGCGGTGCCCGAGCGCTACCTCTCCCTGCTGCGCCCCGGCATGGCGGTGACGGCAACCAGCTCGGCCTGGCCGGATCAATCCTTTTCCGGCGTGCTGGAGACCCTCGACAGCCGGATCTCCAGCGACACCCAGAACATCAAGGCCCGCGTCATCCTGCCCAACACCGGTGGCCAGCTGCGCCCCGGCATGCTGATGAACGTGGATCTCTCTCTGCCACCCCAGAAGATGACCCTGATCCCCGCCCAGTCGGTGGAGTACGCCGGCGAGCAGCGCTTCGTCTATCGCCTGGAGGCGGACGGACGGGTGAAGCGCGTGCCGGTGGAGCTTGGCGACACCCATGGCGAGGCCGTCTGGGTGCTCAAGGGGTTGAACGTCGGCGATCGCATCGCGGTGGAGGGGCTGGTCAATCTGCGCGACGGCGCCCAGGTACGTGATCTGGGCGAGGTGAAAGGCTGATGTGGCTCTCCGATATCTCAGTACGCCGCCCCCTGGTGGCGGTGGTCATCAGCGCCCTGCTCACCGTGTTCGGCCTGGTGGCCTTCAGCAAACTCACCGTGCGGGAGATGCCGGATGTGCAGACCCCGTCCGTCTCCATCACCACCACCTATGAGGGGGCGGCCCCTGAGGTGATGGAGAGCCAGGTCACCAAGCCCATCGAGGATCAGCTCTCCGGCATCAGCGGCATCAAGAACATCAACTCGGTGACCCGCAAGGGGCGCTCCTCCATCACGGTGGAGTTCAAGCTCGGCTGGAACATGCTGGAGGGCACCTCCGACGTGCGTGACGCCATCTCCCGGGCCAGACCCAAGCTGCCAGACGGGGCGGACGAGCCCATGGTGACCAAGGACAACGGCAACGGGGATGTGGCCATCTGGCTCAATTTCAGCAGCACCCAGATGGACCGTACAGCCATGACGGATTACGCCAATCGCATGCTGGTGGACCCCTTGAGCCTGGTGGACGGGGTAAGCGAGGTCTCCCTCTCCGGGGACTTGACCCAGGTGATGTACGTGCGGCTGCGCCCCGCCGACATGGCGGCCCGCGGCATCACGGTGGCCGACGTGCAGGATGCCCTCAAGCGGGAGAACATCGAGCTGCCGGGCGGCGAGATCCGCAACAACACCATGACCATGGCGGTGCAGATCGCACGGCTCTATCACAGTGCGGAAGATTTTCGCACCCTGCCGGTCAAAACCGCCACCAATGGTCAGAGCATCTATCTGGCGGACATTGCGGATGTGGAGGTGGGGGCCAAGAACGAAGACAGCGCCTATCAGCGCAACGGCCGCGAGAGCCTGGGGATTGGCATCGTCGCTCAATCCACAGCCAACCCCCTGGCGGTGGCCCAGGGCATCGAGAAGAAGCTCGTGGAGATGCAGCGCTTCCTGCCGGAGGGGGCCACCCTTGAGGTCGACTACGACTCCACCATCTTCATCAAGCAGGCCATCGACGAGGTGTATGAGACACTCGCCATCTGCGCCCTGCTGGTGGTGGCCGTGCTCTATCTCTTCCTCGGGCAGGGGCGCACCACCCTCATTCCGGCCATCACGGTGCCCGTCTCCCTGATTTCGGCCTTCATCGGTGCCTGGTATCTGGGCTTTTCCATCAACCTCATCACCTTGCTGGCCCTCATCCTCGCCATCGGCCTGGTGGTGGATGACGCCATCGTGGTGGTGGAGAACATCCACCACCACCTGCAACGGGGCGAGTCCCCCTTGATGGCGGCCTGGCACGGCACCCGGGAGGTGGGCTTTGCCGTCATCGCCACCACCGCCGTGCTGGTGATGGTGTTCGTGCCCATCGCCTTCATGGACGGCATGGTGGGGCGCCTCTTCACCGAGTTCGCCATCCTGCTCTCCCTGGCCGTGCTCTTCTCCTCCCTGGTGGCGCTCACCCTGACCCCGGCCATGGGCTCCTGGCTGATGCGTGCCGTGGACAAGCCCAACGCCCTGACCGCCACCCTGGACAAGGGACTTGGCTGGGTGGAGGAGCGTTATCGCCGCGTGCTGGGGGCCGTGCTGCGCCGCGCCGTCTGGATGCCCCTGGTGTTGCTGCTCTGCCTCGGCGGCATTGGCGCCCTCTTTGGCAAGCTGCCCGCGAGCCTCACCCCGACCGAGGACAGGGGCGTGCTCTATGTGTTCGTGAAAGGGGCGGAGGGCACCAGCATCGAGCGGATGAAGCGCAACATGCAGCAGGTGGAGGCCGCCATCCTGCCGCTGCTCGGCAAGGGGGTGGTGCAGGCCATGAGCTTCAGCACCCCGGCCTTCGGGCGCGGCGGCGATCAGACCGGCATGGCCATCATCCAGCTCAGTGACTGGGCGGTGCGAGACGAAACGGCCACCGAGTTTGGCCGCTCCCTGAGCGGTCGCCTCGCCGGCATCCCCGACGTGATGATCCGCACCTTCCAGCCGGGGTTCAGAGGCGGCTCCACCGCGGCGGTGCAGTTCGTGCTGCAAGGCTCCGATTACGGCGAGCTCAACCAGCAGGGGCTGGCGCTCAAGGAGGCGGCGGCCCAAAGCGGGCTGATGCAGAGCCCGGATCTCGATTATGCCGAGAAGACCCCGGAGCTGCAGGTGACCATAGAGCGGGAGCGAGCCACCCAGCTCGGCATTCCGGTCTCCACCATCGCAAGCTCCCTGCAGGCCCTGCTCGGCGGCGTCAGCCAGACCACCTATGTGGACAGGGGCGAAGAGTATGACGTCTACCTGCGCGCCAACCAGACCCAGTTCAACGGCATCTCCGATATCAGCCGCATCTATTTGAAAGCCGCGAGCGGCGAGATGGTGAGCCTCTCCACCCTGGCGACCGTCACCCAGGTGGCGAGCCCCCAGCGCCTCAACCACTACCAGCGCCAGAAGGCGGTCACCCTCACCGCGGACGTGGCCCCCGGCCACACCCTGGGGGAGGCGCTCGACTTCCTGGATGGCTGGGCCGCGGATCACCTGCCCACCGGCATGTCGGTGGATTATGCCGGCGAGTCCAAGGACTATCGCGACAACCAGGGGGAGATGGCACTGGTGTTCGGCCTGGCCCTGCTGGTGGTCTATCTGGTGCTGGTGGCCCAGTTCGAGAGCCTGCTGACCCCGGCGGTGGTGATGATGACGGTGCCGCTCGGCATCTTCGGCGGCCTGCTCGGCCTCTGGCTCACGGGGCAGGAGCTCAGCATCTACAGCCAGATAGGCATGATCATGCTCATCGGCATGGTGACCAAGAATGGCATCCTCATCGTCGAGTTCATCAACCAGCTGCGCCAGCGGGGTGAAGGGTTCGAGGAGGCGATCATCAAGGGGTCGGTGCGCCGCTTGCGCCCCATCTTGATGACCTCGCTCACCGCCATCATCGGCGCCGTGCCCCTGATGCTCTCCATGGGGGCGGGGTACGAGAGCCGGATGGCCGTGGGGACCGTGGTCTTCTTCGGCTTGTCCTTGGCGACCCTGGTGACCCTGCTGGTGGTGCCCGCCATCTATCACCTGATCGCCAGACGCGCGGGGATGACGGGAGCGCGGGACCGACTGGTGGACGAGGTACTGGCCACGGCAATCCCGGCCAGTCCCTCCACGGTGCCGGGGGCGGTGGCCCCCGAGGGGCGTGACAAACCGGCGGCCTAGCGTGCCGACCCGGATGACAGCAAGCAGGGCGCCAATGGGCGCCCTGCTTGTTGATGAGATCCGAGTCTGTCACGCCAACCTGTCGCGCCCGCTCGAAGGCGCCCCTTCCCCTCGCGTTCTGTAGGGGCAAAAAGCCGTCGCCCCCGCCTTGCTCTGCCGGTATAATGCGCGACCCGAATTGTTCCAGGTGGTCAAAATGCAGCCGGTTACCAACCTCTTCTCCTATCCCCGTTACTGGGCCGAGTGCTATGGCACGGCGCCCTTCCTGCCCATGTCCCGCGCGGAGATGGACAAGCTCGGCTGGGACAGCTGCGACATCGTGCTGGTGACAGGCGACGCCTACGTGGATCACCCGAGCTTCGGCATGGCGGTGATCGGTCGCATGCTCGAATCCCAGGGTTTTCGGGTCGGCATCATCGCCCAGCCGGACTGGTCATCGAAAGATGACTTCATGCGCCTGGGCAAGCCGAACCTGTTTTATGGTGTCACTGCGGGCAATATGGACTCCATGATCAACCGCTACACCGCCGACAAGAAACTGCGCCACGACGACGCCTACACCCCGGGGGATGTGGGCGGCAAGCGGCCGGATCGCGCCACCCTGGTCTATACCCAGCGCTGCAAAGAGGCCTATAAAGAGGTGCCGGTGGTCATCGGCGGCATCGAGGCATCCCTGCGCCGCATTGCCCATTACGACTACTGGTCCGAGACCATCCGCCGCTCCATCCTGATCGACGCCAAGGCCGACATCCTCATCTACGGCAACGCCGAGCGGCCGCTGGTGGAGGTGGCTCACCGCATCGCAGGCGGCGAGACCATCGACACCATGCAGGACATTCGCGGCACCGCCGTGATCCGCAAGGAACCGCTGCCGGGCTGGCGCGGGGTGGATTCGAGCAAGCTCGACCAGATTGGCCGCATCGATCCCATCCCCAACCCCTATATGGAAGGGGCCCCCTGCGCGGACGACGAAGGCACCGCACCGGTGGAGCAGGAGGCCAAGCCCATCCTGGTGCAGCCGCCTAAGCAAAAGCCATGGGAGAAGACCTACGTCAAGCTGCCGGCGTTCGAGCGGGTGAAGGAGGACAAGGTGCTCTACGCCCATGCGTCCCGCATCCTGCACCACGAGACCAACCCGGGCTGCGCCCGCGCGCTCTCCCAGGCCCACGGCGATCGCATCATCTGGGTCAACCCGCCTGCCTTCCCGCTCGAAACCGACGAGATGGACGGGGTGTTCGGCCTGCCGTATCAGCGGGTGCCGCACCCGGCCTATGGCAACGAGAAGATCCCGGCCTACGACATGATCAAGACCTCGGTCAACATCATGCGCGGCTGCTTTGGCGGCTGCTCCTTCTGCTCCATCACCGAGCACGAGGGGCGCATCATCCAGAGCCGCTCGGAAGAGTCGATCCTGAAAGAAATCGAAGAGATCCGCGACAAGGTGCCGGGCTTTACCGGCGTCATCTCGGATCTGGGCGGCCCCACCGCCAACATGTATAAGCTGCGCTGCAAGAGCCCCAAGGCCGAGCAGACCTGCCGCCGTGCCTCCTGCGTCTGGCCGACCATCTGCCCGCACATGGATACCGACCACAGCCCGACCATCAACCTCTATCGCAAGGCGCGTGACCTCAAGGGCATCAAGAAGATCCTGATCGCCTCCGGGGTGCGTTACGACATCGCGGTGGAAGATCCGCGCTACATCAAGGAGCTGGCCAAGTACCACGTCGGCGGCTACCTCAAGATCGCGCCGGAACACACCGAGGAGGGCCCGCTCTCCAAGATGATGAAGCCGGGCATGGGCAGCTACTACAGCTTCAAGGAGCTGTTCGACAAGTATTCCAAAGAGGCGGGCAAGCAGCAGTACCTGATCCCCTACTTCATCTCCGCCCACCCGGGCACCACGGATGAAGACATGGTGAACATGGCGCTCTGGATCAAGTCCAACCGCTTCAAGCTCGATCAGGTGCAGAACTTCTACCCGTCGCCGCTCGCCAACGCCACCACCATGTATTACACCGAGAAAAACCCCCTCAACAAGGTGAGCCGCCAGGGCGGGGACGTGTTCGTGGTGAAAGGGGAGCGTCGCCGTCGCCTGCACAAGGCACTGCTGCGCTATCACGATCCGGCCGGCTGGCCGATGATCCGCGAAGCCCTGCTGGAGATGGGCAAGGGTCACCTCATCGGCAACGCCCCCGACTGCCTGGTGCCGCCGGAAGGTCGCGGAGAAGCCAAAGCCGAGCGCAGCCGCAGCAAGGGCCTCAAGCCCGCGTTGACCCGCCACAGCGCCATCACCCATCAGCGCAGCAACGGGGCGGGCAACAAGGCCGCCCGCAGCGAGGCTGGTGCAGCCAATGCCTCTGCAGCCAGCAAACATGGCGGCAAGGCGGGCAATGGCAAACCGGTTGGCTCTCAGCTCCAAAAAGGCTCGGGTAACGGCAAGCCCGCCGCTCAGGGCGCAAGCCAGGGTAAACCAGCCGGCAAACCCGCCCACAAGGGCAAGGCCCCGACCCGCGTCGGCTCTGCCAAGCCGGGAGCCAAACCTGCCACTCAGGGCGGCAAGCCAGCGGCCAAAGGCAATGGTGCCAAGCGACCGGCTCGGTGAGTTTTCCTGACGGTAAAGCGATGGAAATAAAAAGGCGACCGAATGGTCGCCTTTTTATATTTGTTTTCGTAGTTCAATAAATGGGATTGAAAACAAATTACTTAATGCACAAAGCTATAACTAAAATCATGTTTAGAGGGTATTATCTGGTAAAGCTTGTACATCTGAAATGAATTTTACTTCTTTGTCTTTAAATCTATCTCTCCAAGCCTCTATACTTTTTGGTATTCTTGTTTTCCAATTTATGTCATTTGTAAAATATTTGACATCATTATCATCCAAAAATGCTACCCATAGACCCCCATGGGGTGCACACATAACAATACCTTCCATATAAGTGTACAAGCCTCGTACGCCACCACGAAATACTTTGGCAGAGAACGTATCTAAGTTATCACATTCACCAATTCCTTCCATTCTAGTTTTAAAAGCGGTATAGTAATTCCCTAAAAGGCTATAAATTCTTTCCAACTCAAGTTCATTTATAAATCCTAAGTCAAAGAGATGATCGCTAGACCACTGGAACTCGCCACTAAAAACTACACCCATTCCCCTATGATTGGAACAACTAGCCGTTTCCTCTACAGATAAAAATTTTTTCCCGTCAATAATTCGACGTTTGAAACTTATTTCTCCATAATCATCCCCTTCACCATTGTTTATTTTTGCATAAGCCATATCCCTAGATACATAAAGTGCTTCAGCAGTTATTTGCCCCGTGTGAGACCCACTAAAAACCATCATATCAAATAAAAAACCACTCGATGTAGTTTCTCTTATGAAAACTTTACCCCCGAAGCTTCTTCCGGGATTATTATTGAGCCACTCTCCCCACCATATAGGCGCATTTGGACCAGTAGGTAATGTTCCGAAGCTAGAATCACTCAATGCAGACTTCAATGCAGACTCGAGTCGGCCTTGTAAAATTCCTCTAATATCAGCTTTGCTCTCCTCCTCAGAGGAAAAACTATATGTTACAACGCGTCTTCCTCTTAGATCGAAAGGAAGATCCTCTGGTCCCCCGAAGTGAGAGTTTTGAATAAGAATGATCCTATCCCATCCTAATTGAGATATGGCAAAGCCCAACTCAATTAATACATTCGGGTTGGGTGTTTTTTTATTGTCGCTGTTTTTATTTATGATGGTGACATCAGCAACAAAAATGTCAGCAGATGAGATTTTTTTAAAAATGGTATCACTAATGGATGGGGAGCCTGGGACTCCTGATGTATCTCGGTCCAAAACTGGTTCTAGACTTTCTGTTTCATCTCTTCTTATGGCTTTAAGCGCTCTATTTAAAGCATCTTCTATAATGTTTCTATTTAACCTTGATGGTATATCAGACTGCCATGAATAAAATATGATACGTCTCATACATCTCATCCCTTAAGATAAAAATAATTTAATGCATTTGATATAATTAATATTGGGGGATTCTGGGACACCCACCTTTCTGTACCCACCTTTCTGTATGGGGCGTAACGCCACCAAATCCCACGCTACTGCCCATGGATTACAGCTTCCAATATGCTCCATTGACCAGCGAGGGCAGTGACCCATCGCAGTTCAACAGGTTCCAGATAGCCACTGTAAGACAAACGAAACTACACAAGCGAGCCTTAGGGAGTTCTGGGACACCCACCTTTCTGTATGGGGCGTAACGCAACCAACTCCCACGCTACCGCCCGTGGATTACAGCTTCCAATATGCTCTATTGACCGTGACCGACGATGGCAGCAACCCATCACAGCTCAACAGGTTCTGGATGGCTATGGTAAGCCAAACGAAACTGGCTAGGCGAGCCATGGAATGATGTAACCATCAGAATCTCATCGTTTTTTGAACTGGATCAGCAAATGGATTTGAAAGGGGTATATGTGGCTATGTTCATTCCCCCAAAAGATGGCTGCCCCTATCGGGGGAGGCTTTGTTATCTTGCCGGGTAGATCGGCAGGGGCGATAGGTGTCCCTTATCTCATCTCAACAGGAGCAATCAGATGGCGCTAAAGGTGCGATCCCGCAGGGAGAAGGTGGGCAGCGGCCTTGGCCTGCTGCTCGGGATTATCGGCTTCAATCTGCTGGCGCCTTTCTTGTTTGAAAAGCAGGCGGGTTTTGATGGCAACCAGATGCTCTGGGCCGCCGTGACGGCCCTGCTCTGCGCCGAGCTGGGGGCCAGAGTGGGCAAGTGGCTGGAGCGCCGGGAGCCATCTTGACGGGATTTCCCGAGTCACCCGGCAAACGGCTGTCACCTGGCCAGGGGGTAGGATGGAAATCTGGGACACCCACCTTTTTGACAGCGGCGTAGCCCTGTACTTGGCTTGAGGTGTCACTGCCCAGGGGGTGAGCCATGACCATTGCCCGTTCACGTCAAATCAGTTTGCAGGATAC
>JADHEF010000307.1_pt1 | contig 57320 bp, 55 predicted proteins | sample 8952391 | NCBI WGS metagenome assembly JADHEF01 (sample SAMN16124439, study PRJNA663245) | bioreactor sludge metagenome | isolation source: sludge (nitrite) | place: India:Bengaluru | collected 2019-02-28 | reverse complement strand
CAATATGCAAATCAATCCGATCCAGCAACGGGCCTGAAATCCGGTTCTGATAGCGTTTAATACTTTCGGGTGAACATTGGCAGCGGATATCTTGATTGAATGCATACCCACATGGACATGGATTCATGGCAGCCACCAACTGGAAATTAGCCGGAAAGGTAATTTGGCGTGATGCCCGGGAAATGACGATTTCTTTCGCTTCCAAAGGCTGACGTAGAACCTCCAGCACTTTGCGGTCGAATTCAGGCAGTTCGTCCAGAAATAAAACCCCTAAATGTGCCAGGGTAATTTCTCCTGGCTTGGGGTGTGAGCCGCCACCGACCAATGCCACCGCAGAAGCAGTATGGTGTGGTGCTCGAAACGGCCGTTGTCCAAAAGGGTGATTGGCATTCGCCACCGAATAAATACTGGCCACTTCCAGATTTTCCTGCGTCTTTAAGGGCGGCAAAATACTGGCCAATCGAGAAGCCAGCAAGGTCTTGCCTGTTCCGGGTGGGCCTCGAAACAGCAGGGAATGACCACCTGCCGCAGCAATTTCCAAGCCACGCCGTGGTCGTAATTGTCCTTTTACATCCGCCAGATCAAACTTATAAAAATGGTCTGTATTGAGTGGACTGGCTTCTATTTGCGGTAAGCGCTGCGCTTGGGAAAGATGTTCACACACTTCTTTTAAATGATTGGCTGCAAAGACTTTAAAGTCTGGGAGCTGACAGGCTTCCTGTGCATTGGGGCCAGGCAAAATCAGTTGATGCTGGTCACTTTGACAGGCAATGGCAATACTTAAGGTGCCGCTGACAGGACGTAATTGACCATCTAGGGCGAGTTCACCAATAAACTCAAGGTTATCTGTGCAATTTTCTGGAAGCTGTCCTGAGGCCACTAAAATCCCTAGCGCAATCGGCAAGTCTAAACGTGAGCCATCTTTTGGCAGATCTGCAGGGGCCAGATTAATGGTCAGACGTTTGGTTGGAAATTGAAAGCCGCTATTCAAAATGGCAGAACGGACCCGGTCTTTACTTTCACGTACCGCCGCTTCGGGAAGCCCCACTATAGTGAGCGAAGGCATACCCGAACTGACATGAACTTCGACTTCAATTAAAGGCGCATGCAGGCCCAGCAAGCCTCGCGTATAAATTTTGGCAAAAGACATTATTATTGTTCCAATTTGGTGCGTTATTTTTATAGTTCTGGTGTCTTTTATGCACTGTAGTTGTGCTTATTTTTTGTTCGAAATTCTCTCTTCTAATGCTTCCACCTGTTTGAGCAAATCATTCAGGCGATGATTGGCATTATTTAGGGCAGTACGCTGACGTTCTATTTCTTCTTTAGACACCAAATCCATTTTCGCCACAGCTTCATTTAACAAGGCACGGATATTATGTTCCAAATCTTTCTTAGGTTGTTCGACTTGCTGCAAAATTGCTTGTAATAAAGTTTCAATCATTGTCTGATCCATCGCCGTAGAAAGGAGCGCACAGTTTAGCATTGCTAAAATGCAGACTATAGTATTTCAGACAAAATATAGACTTATTCGATTAAAGATATTGTAAAAATCCACATAAAAAATGTCTATTTTTTGAAGATTCAAAGCCTTTATCCGTATAAAATAAGGTATAAATAAACCACATGCCAGGCTTTCTAATTTCCCCCGACCTTAGGAATCTTGGCATGAAATTTGAACGTAAAACCTTACTGGTGAAATAAGCCGAAGGAAAACAAACATGAAGCTCGTAACTGCAATTGTAAAACCTTTTAAATTAGATGATGTTCGCGAAGCATTGTCTGAAATTGGTGTTCAAGGCATCACTGTAACTGAAGTGAAAGGCTTTGGTCGTCAAAAAGGCCACACTGAACTCTATCGTGGTGCTGAATACGTTGTAGATTTCTTGCCGAAAGTCAAAATTGAAATCGCGATTAGCGATGAAATGGTAGACGCGGTGATTGAATCTATTACTCGTGTGGCGAGCACTGGAAAAATCGGTGACGGAAAAATTTTCGTGACTAACTTAGAACAAGTCATCCGTATTCGTACAGGTGAAACAGGTGCAGACGCTGTCTAACTTGGCACGAAGTTTGCTGAGTACCTAATAACTCACAAAAACTTGGTTGGGGGATACGAATGAAAAAAATGCTACTCGCGTTCGGCATGGCCGGCGCTCTTTTTGGTGGTTCTGTTGCATGGGCTGAAGAAGCTGCAACAGCAACAACACCGACAGAAGAAATTGTGCTTGTTGAAGAAGCAGGCGATACAACAAATACAACAACAGACACTACAGCAGCAATTGCTGAAGCAGCGCCAGTTGAAGCTGCAGCACCTGCAGAAGAAGAACCAACGCTAGATACCGGCGATACCGCCTGGGTTTTAACCTCTACCGCTCTAGTTTTACTCATGACCATTCCTGGCTTGGCGCTATTTTATGGCGGTATGGTCCGCAAGAAAAACGTTCTAGCGACGATGGCACATAGCTTTATTGCTGCAGCGGTGGTCAGTATTGCCTGGGTGATTGTTGGTTATACCCTAGCTTTCGGTGAAGGCAATGCCTTTATAGGTGGCCTGGACAAGTTCATGCTGGCCGGTATTACCACAGAGGCGCTTTCAGGCACGATTCCTGAAATCCTGTTTGTGATTTTCCAAATGACCTTTGCTATTATTACGGTTGCCATCATCAGCGGTTCGATTGCAGAACGTATGAAATTTGGTGCTTTCGTTGCTTTCATCGCCCTTTGGGTGGTGATTGTCTATGCACCAATTACCCACTGGGTATGGGGTGGCGGCTGGTTAGCTAACGATGGTGCGCTTGATTTTGCCGGTGGTACGGTTGTACATATCAACTCGGGTGTTGCTGGTCTGGTAGCAGCGTATATGCTAGGCAAACGTATGGGCTTGGGTCGTGAATCTATGGCACCGCATAACCTGACGCTTACTGTGGTCGGTGCATCTTTACTCTGGGTAGGTTGGTTCGGTTTCAACGGTGGTTCTGCATTAGGTGCCAACGGTTCTGCAGGCTATGCTTTGATCGTGACTCAAGTCGCAGCAGCGGCAGCAGCCATCTCTTGGTTAATCACTGAAAAACTGGCACGTGGTAAAGCTTCTGTACTGGGCGGCGTATCGGGTGCAGTTGCTGGTCTGGTGGTCATTACTCCAGCTGCAGGTTTTGTGACTGTAGGCGGTGCATTGGCGATGGGTCTGATCGGTGGTGTGTTGTGTTTCTGGGGGATTACGGCACTGAAACGCGCATTAAAAGCCGATGACTCTTTAGATGCTTTTGGTCTGCATGGTGTAGGTGGTATTGTCGGTGCGATTTTAACGGCCTTCTTTGCTAGCGAATTCATCATGGGTGACAATGCCCCTGCCAATGTCATGCATCAGCTTTGGGTGCAAGTGGAAGGTGTACTGGCGACAATTGCTTACTCTGCGATCATGACCTTCATTATCCTGAAAGTCATCGACTTGATCATTGGAATCCGTGTGGCATCTGATGACGAGCGTATGGGTCTGGATTTAAGCCAACATGGCGAACGTGTCGAATAATAATCAATACACCACAATCAATATATAGTGTAAAACAGCCCGAATGGGCTGTTTTTTTTCTATATGTTGCGTAAAACTCTACAAAGTTTGTAATTTTTGCTACACTCGGAATCCATCTGGATTTGTTCAATTAAACCGCTATGCATTGCCCATTTTGCAATACTGCAGACAGTAAAGTGATTGATTCACGCCTGGCAGCTGAAGGCTGTCAGATTCGTCGTCGCCGTGAATGTGTCAGTTGTAATGAACGCTTCACTACCTTTGAAAGCTATGAAGTGGTGATGCCGCGCGTCATCAAGTCGGATGGCAAAAATGAACCTTTCGATGAAGCCAAATTACGCCGTTCCCTGATGCATGCCTTGCAAAAACGCCCGGTGACCCAGGAGCAGATTGAAACAGTGCTGAGCGATATTCAGCTACAGATTCGCCGTCTGGGTGAGCGTGATGTGAAATCACGTACCATCGGTGAAATCGTGATGCAGTCTTTATTTGCTCTGGATCATGTTGCCTATGTGCGTTTCGCTTCGGTCTATCAGGATTTTCAGGATGTTGAAGCTTTTCGTCATCAGATTGAACAGATGCAACAACGAGAATTACAAGAATAAGCATGGTTGAACTGAATCAAGATCAAGTCTGGATGCGCCGGGCCATTGAATTGGCTCGTCAAGGGCAATATTCCACCAAACCGAATCCGAATGTCGGCTGCGTCATTGTTAAAGATGGTGTGATTGTTGGAGAAGGTTTTCATCCTCAAGCCGGCCAGCCACATGCTGAAGTGTTTGCGTTGCGTCAGGCCGGTGAACAGGCACGTGGTGCAACCGCTTATGTGACTTTAGAACCTTGTGCGCATTATGGCCGTACGCCGCCTTGTGCCAAGGGTCTGGTTGAAGCAGGTGTGGCTAAAGTTGTCGTGGCCTGTCCAGATCCCAATCCGCTGGTGGCTGGCAAGGGTGTACAGATCCTGAAAGATGCCGAAATCGAAGTCGAGATTGGCATCTGTGAAGATGAAGCGCATCAGCTGAATCAAGGCTTCCTGAAAGCCATGGCGACCGGTATGCCTTATATGCGTTTAAAAATTGCCTCAAGTCTGGATGGCCGTACCGCGATGGCATCGGGTGAATCAAAATGGATTACCGGTTTAGCAGCACGTCAGGATGTACAGCACTGGCGTGCGATTTCAGGCGCAGTGATTACCGGGATTGATACGGTTCTTGCGGATGACTGTGAACTGAATGTGCGTCAACTGGATGGCCTTGAAGATATCAAGACTGTGGTGCAACCGAAACGGATTATTCTGGACCGTCAGGGGCGTTTACCACTCAACGCAAAAATTTTAGTGCAACCTGAAACAGTGATGGTCATGGGGCCATTTCGTCAAGAGCTTGCAGACCTGGGTGTGCTACACTTGCCGGTACAGCCTTTAGCAGAATTATTAAAGCAACTGGTTCAGCAGCATCAGATTTATGATGTCCTGGTGGAAGCAGGGGCGACCTTATCTACGGCATTTTTACAACAAAAATTGGTTGATGAACTGATCAGTTACGTTGCACCGGCCCTATTGGGTCAGTCTGCGCGTACCATGTTTAATGCAGAATTTAGCCATATGGCCGAACAACTCCGATTTAAGCTGCGCGATGTAACTCGCTTAGGTGATGACGTGCGCTTCAGGCTAATTCCTTTTCAAGAGACACTATGAGTTCAGAGTCTACGGTTTATCATAAACGTCGCCATGCGGCACGTACCACCGATGAATATCTTTTCCATCAGCTGGTTCCTTATCTGGGCAATAAACGCCGTTTACTGCATTTAATTCTGGAAGCGTTGGAAAGTACGGGAACTCTGAACCGTGCTGATGGTCGTGCGCCGATTTTTGCTGACTTTTTTGCAGGTTCAGGCGTGGTCTCGCGCTTGGCCCGTCAGAATGGCTATCGTGTGATTGCCAATGACTGGGAGCCGTATAGCCACGCGCTGAATCATGCGGTACTGGCCTGTACTGAAGCACCGGCATTTAAAGAACTCGGTGGCTATCAGAAAGCGATTGATTATCTGAACCGTCTGCCGGAAGTTAAAGGCTGGGTGACGCATAACCTGTGTCCGCGTAATGATGAAATTTATGATCCAGCCCGTGATCGTTTGTTCTTTAAACGTCGTAACGGCATGCGTATTGATGCCATCCGTCAGCAGATTGCAGCCTGGCAGGCACAAGGTGCAATTGATGATGTGGAAATGTCTGCCTTGCTGGCACCCTTGCTGTATTCCGCCAGTTTTGTCAGCAATACTTCAGGCGTTTTCAAAAGCTTTCATCATGGCTGGGGCGGGAAAACCCAAACTGCGCTGGAACGGATTGAATCATTGCTGTGGCTGACTCCAAGCCGTTTTTGTGAGTCGGATCAGAAAAAGGGAATGGCCGCAGAAATGTGGTGTGTCGATGCCCAGCATCTGGCCAACCAGATGAGCGGCTTTGAAGTAGATGTAGCTTATCTGGATCCACCGTATAATCAGCATGCTTATAGCAGTAATTATCATGTGCTGAATGCGCTGACCTTATGGGATCAGGCCGATTTACCGACTCCGGATACCAAGGGCTTTAAGAGCGGGATTGACCGGGCATGGCGCAAAGAGCGTCCGAGCCAGTACAATTCCTCTAAATATGCCAAAGAAGCTTACGAGAGCCTGTTGGCCACCATCAATGCACGTTTCATTCTGACCAGTTATTCAACTGACGGTAATATCAGCGCTACCGATTTGTTACAGGCCAATCTGAAACGTGGCCGGGTGACCTTGCTAACCCAGGATGTGCCGCGTTATCGTGTTAGCAAACAGCGCCAGTCTGAACGTGCCCGCGTGCTGGAATTTATTGTGATTACCGATACCCACGCCAAGTCAGGTCCACCGATCCGTCAATTACTCAGCCAGCTGCATCATTATGCAGAATTGGGTGGTGTGGATACGACCGGCGTTAGTACCCAGTTGGCCCTCTGGTAAAAGAATTGAAAAGGAAATAAAAATGTTTACAGGTATTATCGAAAGCCTCGGCAAAGTCGAAAGTCTGCAAAGCGTTGGTGGTGATGTACGTTTACGCATCCAGACCGATCTGGACATGTCTGATGTACATCTGGGTGATTCTATCGCGACCAATGGTATCTGCCTGACCGTGATCGACTGGGGCGAGAACTGGTATGCGGCTGATGTTTCCCGTGAAAGTCTGAACCGGACCACGCTCGGCACCTGGAAAGCCGGTCAACCTGTCAATGTTGAAAAAGCCATGTTGCCGACTACGCGTTTTGGCGGTCATATTGTGTCAGGTCATGTCGATGCAGTCGGCGAGATCACCCTGGTACGTGAAGATGCACGTTCAATTTATTATGAAGTGACTGCACCTGCTGAAATTGCCAAATATCTCGCAGAAAAAGGCTCGGTCACAGTCGACGGCATCAGTCTAACGATTAATCATTTGCGTGGTAGCGTGATTAGTCTGAACCTGATTCCACATACTGCTGAACGTACCAATATCGGTACCTGGAAAGTCGGTAGCAAGGTCAATCTGGAAGTGGATGTATTGGCACGTTATATCGAGCGTTTATTGCTCGGTGATAAAGCCGCCCAAACCACTGAACAATCAAAAATCAGTATGGATTTCCTGGCTGAAAATGGTTTCTTAAAATAAGAGAAATGTTGATTTACTGAACAGTCTGATTGAAAAATTAGACTGTTTTTTTATTTTTCGGGATAATCAGCAGTTCAACTTGCAAATATTGCCTTGGTGGACGGGTCGAATGCTCGATTTTTTACTTAACTTGGAACAGTCATTGCCGCTATTGCTCGATCAATATGGGGTATGGATTTATGCAATCCTGTTTCTGGTGATTTTTGCAGAAACCGGTTCAGTGTTTTTCTTTTTCCTGCCCGGCGACAGTCTATTGCTGGCTGTGGGAGCTTTATGTGCCAGCAGCGATCTGGTGACCCTGCATTCGATGGGGCTGTTGTTATTCACTGCTTCGGTGCTGGGCTATAGCGTGAATTATTACACCGGAAAAGTTCTTGGCTTAAAATATTTCAATCAACATTCACGCTATTTTAAGCCGGAATATATGGTGAAAACCAACCACTATTTTATGAAACATGGCGGTAAAACTATTTTAATCGCACGTTTTATTCCCTTTGTCCGCTCATTTGGCCCTTTTGCTGCCGGTTCAGCGCATATGAGCTTTGCCACATTCAGCTTTTATAATATTGCGGGTGGCATCCTCTGGATTGGCACTTTATTAAGCATTGGCTATCTGCTCGGAAATGCTGCCTTTATGCTGGCAGATTTTTTGTAAGATGCGACATAGAAGATAAAAAAGCCCGAATTTTCGGGCTTTTTTAATGTGAAAGTATCATTTAAATATTGCGTGGCTGATCAGAAAATTCAGAATTTTTCAGCATATACTCGATTTCTTCTTTGGCTGCCGCACGCATTTTTTCACGAAGTGCATTCACGGTCTGTTCAATCACGGTTTCTGCCTCAAGTTCCAGACGTAAACGCACACTTTCTAATTCGGATAAAATGGACTGGTCCTCAATCTGGATGCGACCTTTGGCAAAATCAAAAGTCGTCTCAGGATTTTTTGCATAACGTGCGACATAGTGCTGTACTTCAGCCTCTAGATGCGTATTTATTTCAGCAAGCACCTGACTCTGTTCGCTAAATTTACGCTGTTCCTCATGACGTAGCTGTTCTTGATAGGCCTGTTCTTCAGCACGTTTCTCGGCCAAGGCTTTTTCAAGCGCGAGCTGTTTGCGAATACGGGCTTCTTCAATTAATTCGGCCTTGCGCTGTGCATAGGCAGCTTCAATCTTGCGTTCAGATTCTTGCTGTAAGCGCTGGTCGCGACTCTGCCATTCTTCCAAAGACGTTTCTGGTTTTAAAATATCGCAGATCCGAGAGAGGTCATCGATAAAGGTCTGACGTACAGCTTCCGGCACATTTAACCAGCGCTGTTTAAAATCGGGACCTACATTTAATGCCACGTGCCTCTCCTTGTGGATGATATCGGTTAAAGCTTATGGGTGTCCGGTTCAATACCTAAACGACGATATTGCTTGAATTTTTCACGACCCAGCTGTTTAGCCGTTTCATGGTTTTCAATGATCTCAATAATGTGACTAAATTTTGTGTAAGGTTCAAGTGCTTCCGGATTAAAATTGAAAATAATCCAGTCGGACTGTTCCGGCAGTGTTGCCGAAATACAGACCGTCGCCTGAGGCTGGTCAATACCATGCGGAATAAAACTTGCGGGATCAAAACTCCACAGGCGTTCATCCAGCTGTTGTTGCAAATCTGTATCGGCACACAATAACCAGATTCGCGCCGGCTGGCGCAGAATCTTACGGCATAAACGACAAGTGCTGTCCACTTGTCGTTCAGGGCTTTTTTCAAATAAATAAAAGCTGACTTTAGCCATTGCTTTGAACGCGACTCGTCAGAAATTGCATCAATAATGGAACTGGACGGCCGGTTGCACCTTTATTGGTACCTGAGTTCCATGCCGTACCTGCAACATCCAGATGTGCCCAGCGATATTCACGGGTAAAACGTTGCAGGAAGCAGGCTGCAGTCACAGAACCAGCTTTTGGACCACCGATATTGCCAATGTCGGCAAATGGTGAATCCAGTTGTTCCTGATAGTCTTCCAGTACCGGCATACGCCATACCCGGTCAAAGGAATGCTGGCCGGCAGCTTCTAGTTCTGCTGCCAGTTTATCATCTGGCGTGAACAGACCCGTCAGCACTGAACCCAAAGCGACCACACAGGCACCGGTTAAGGTTGCGATATCAATCACTAAAGCAGGGTTAAAACGTTTTACATAAGTCAGGGTATCACACAGCACCAGACGGCCTTCGGCATCGGTATTCAGGATTTCAACCGTCTGACCGCTCATGGTCGTGACGATGTCACCCGGACGGGTGGCTTTACCTGAAGGCATGTTTTCTGCTGCAGCGATGGTTCCCACCACATGTAGAGGTAAGCGGGCTTCGCACAATGCACGCATTGTACCGAGTACAGAGGCTGCACCGCACATGTCGTATTTCATCTCGTCCATGCCTGCGCCTGGTTTAAGGGAAATACCGCCGGTATCAAACGTAATGCCTTTACCCACCAAGACTACCGGTGCTTCGCTACGCTCTGACTGATATTCCATGCTGATAATCCGACCAGGACGCTCTGAACCTTTACTTACCGCAAGGAAGGCACCCATGCCTAAATCTGCCATCTGCTGTTCATCTAGCACAGTGACTTTAAGCAGCTCCGGATATTCGGCCGCCAAAGCCACTGCCTGTTCTGCAAGATATTCAGGGAAACAGATATTGCCTGGGCGGTTACCTAGATCACGTGCCAGGTTTTGTCCGCTTTGCACCGCTTGTACCAGTTGCAACTGCTCGGTAGTTAAGACGCTATGGGTGGCAATCAGGTCGATCTGCTCGAGCACAAATTCATTCTTCTTGGATTTATATTCATCATAACCATAGCTGGCCTGAGTCAGAAACAGGGCAAACAGATAGTGGAATTCTTGTGGAAGTTGTGTCAGATCTACAGAAATCTGTTTGAATTTTTTTTGCGTGACTTGAATAATAGTTTGCGCGATTTTTGCAAGTTTTGCTGGTTGCAGTTCAGCGACCTTGCCTAAACCAATCAGCGCGGCATGGCTGGACTGGTTTACCTGACCAATCAGGCTCAGGCTTTCAGCCAAAGTTGCCTTGAATTGAGAGGCTTCAATTAATGTGTCTAAATTATTGATTTGATAGGTTGCGGTTGTATTCTGAAGTTGTTCCGAGTCAACTAAAATCAACAAAGATTGACTTGATCCATTCTCTGGGAATGACGTATTAATTGTAAGTTTCATATTCTGTTTTCACGCCTGTCTAGATGGGTAAATCATTCAGTCATTGAAACATTTATCTGAATAGATTTTCAATGGGCAGGGCGGCCTAGGTTTTATATTTTTGCTATTCGGGTAAACTAGCACTCGTTTTATGGACCTTATTTTGGAAGAATTAATTTGATTATTCGGCGTTATCTGGTCAAGCAAGTTGTCTCGACATCCTTGGTGGTGATTGCCTTATTGACCTTGATCATGATGGGCGGTCGACTGATCAAGTATTTTGGTGTCGCGGCGCAAGGCCGTCTGGATGCAGGCATTTTATTTAGCATTATTGGCTACCGTTTGCCTGAATTCTTGACCCTGATTCTTCCGCTCGGTTTCTTTATTGGACTGATGCTGGTGTTTGGCCGTTTATATGTCGATCATGAAATGGCGGTGATGAATGGCAGTGGCGTCAGTCGGCATCAATTGGCGCGTCTGCTGGTGCCGATGACCCTGGTATTTTTGATTGCTCAGGCCGGATTGATGCTTTGGGCTGCGCCGTGGGGCATTCGCCAGTTTGAGGCTTTGACTACCACTCAGGCAGTACGTACCGGCTTTGATCTGGTACGACCGAAAGAATTTATTTCCTCAGGACCTTATACTATTTATGCGGGCGACTTGTCTGAAGACCGTAAAAATTTAAAAGATATTTTCTTTTATCAGCGTGCAGAAAAAGAAGGTAAACCGGATGTGATGATTCTGGCGCAGGAAGCCACCCGAATTGAGGTGCCGAATGATGCTGCGAATGTGGTGGATCTGGTTAATGGACGCCGTTATGAGATCTATCCAGGTATACCGCAATATACCCAAGCTGAATTTGAAAGCTATCGTCTGCGCTTAGAAAGCGATGAAGAAGCGCAATTTGCCAGTACTGAAGTTGAAGCCTTACCGACCTCGCAATTGTGGCAGAACCGTCAGGATCCTGTGGTGGCCAGTGAGCTGGGCTGGCGGGTGTTTGTTCCTTTTGCGATTCTGATTGCCCTGATTCTGGCTGTGGCATTGTCTGAAGTGAGTCCACGACAGGGTCGTTATCTCAAGTTATTTCCTGCCCTCATGATTTTTGCCAGCTTGATTGTGGCCTTGATGGCAGTGAAGACCCGGATCAGTAAAGAAGAAATGGGAATATGGGCCTATCCATTGATTCTGATTGCTTATGCAATTGCGGGTGCCTTGTTCTCACGTAAACAGAAATTAGGTCCAAAAATCAAGAAACAGATTCAGCGAGTGAGGTCTTAACAATGTTGGCACGTCGTATAGTTGCAAAACATGTGACCCAAACCACTGCGCTGGCCATGCTAGGTGCAACCGCGGTATTGGCAGGTTTACAGGTATTATTTACTTATCTGGGTGAGCTTGGCTCGCTCAAAGAAGGATATGGCGCCTGGGATGCCTTGAAATATGTGCTTTGGGGCGCACCAAATTATTTATATGAAATCCTGCCGATTTCTGCACTGATTGGTGCAGTTTTAGGTCTTGGTACATTAGCCTCGAATAGCGAGCTGATTGTGATGCGTTCAGTCGGCGTAAGTTTATGGCGCATTGTCGGCTGGGTCATCCGTTCCGCACTCTTGTTGGTGGTGTTGTCATTTGCCCTGAGCGAATGGGTGATTCCGTATACCAATGAACAGGCCAAAAGTGTAAAGAGTGCCAGTAAAGCGGCTCAACTCGGTGAAGTGCGTGGTTACTGGACCCGGGAAGGGCAGCGCTTTATTTATATCGATTATGCCAACTCGCAAGGTCAGTTGAAAAATGTGCAGATGCTGGACTTTGACCAGAACTATCGTTTGCGCGGTACCTTGCAGGCAGATCAGGGCCAATTTGTTAAAGATGGTTCCTGGACGCTGGACAACACAGAGCAGTTCGATATTCTTCAAAATGGCAATGCCACGCTGGTCAAGCAGCAACAGCAACCTTTAGCGCTGGCATTACAGCCCAAATATGTGCATATGGTGACGATTGATCCTGAAGATTTATCGCCTAGCCAACTGGTCAGTTTTATGAGCTATATGCATGAATACAGCCAGGTACCGAAAACCTATCAGCTGGCCTTCTGGCAAAAACTTGGTTCGCCTTTTGCCCTGATTGCACTAGTAGTGATTGCCTGTTCATTTATCTTCGGGCCGTTGCGTCAGCAATCCATGGGTTTCCGTCTGGTGATTGCCTTATTTGCCGGACTAGGTTTCTTCTATCTGCAGGATTTCCTCGGCTATGCCAGTCTGATTTATGCACCATCTCCGGCCTGGTTCGTGTTTATTCCGATTCTGATCATGTTCGGCATCGGCGGATACTTGCTGCATCGGGCGCGCTAAGGCACAGGAAAATAGAACAAATCAATCATCATGAGAGGCTTAAACCATATACGGGTCATGGCCTCTTTTTATAAACTTCGCTAAAATAGAGCGATTAATTCGTAGACGAACAGAGTATTTCATTATGACGGATGCAACTGCTGGCAAAATCCCTCACGTTTTGGTGATTATGGATGGTGTGGGTCATCGCGAAGCGGTCGAAGACAATGCGTTTTTAGCAGCTAAACGACCAAATTTAACTGCGATACAGGACAAGCATCCGCATGGTTTGATCTCGGGTTCAGGTGAAGATGTCGGCCTGCCGGATGGCCAGATGGGTAACTCTGAAGTTGGACATATGAACCTCGGTGCAGGTCGTGTGCTGTATCAGGACTTTACCCGAATTACCAAAGACATTCGTACTGGCGACTTCTTTGAACATGAAGTGCTGGTCGATGCGGTTGAGAAAGCCAAAGCCTCAGGTGGTGCCGTACATTTGCTTGGCCTGTTGTCTGAAGGTGGTGTGCACTCGCATGAAGATCATATCGTGGCGATGGCAGAGCTGGCACTGAAACGTGGTGCGCAAGTCTATTTACATGCATTCTTAGATGGTCGTGATACGCCGCCGAAAAGCGCACAGCCTTCTTTAGAAAAACTTGATGCCTTATTTGCGCAATATCCAGGTCAAGGTCGTATTGCGACCATGATTGGCCGTTATTTTGCCATGGATCGTGACAACCGTTGGGATCGTGTTGAACAGGCCTATCGCTTGCTGGCTGAAGGTGAAGCGGTTCGTACCGCAGCAACAGCCGTAGAAGGCCTGGAACAGGCTTATGCAGCTGATGAGTCGGATGAGTTTGTCAAAGCTACGCGTATTGGTGAGCTGGCGAAAATTCAGGATGGCGACAGCGTCGTATTCATGAACTTCCGTGCCGATCGTGCCCGTGAATTGACTCGCGCATTTGTAGAAAAAGACTTTGCGGGTTTTGAACGTAAAGTCGTGCCGAATTTGGCGAAGTTTGTCATGCTGACGCGTTATCAAGCCACGATTGATGCACCTGTAGCGTATATGCCTGAAGCGTTGAAAAACTCGATTGGTGAATACTTATCTGATTTGGGTAAAACACAGCTGCGCATTGCGGAAACAGAAAAGTATGCGCATGTGACTTTCTTCTTCAGCGGCGGCCGTGAAGATGAATACCCAGGTGAAAAACGTATCCTGATTCCATCGCCAAACGTAGCCACTTATGACCTTAAACCGGAAATGAGTGCTTATGAAGTGACTGATGAGCTGGTGGCTGCGATCAATTCAGGTGAATTTGACCTGCTGGTGGTGAACTTTGCCAATGGTGATATGGTCGGTCATACGGGTGTATTCGATGCTGCGGTGAAAGCTGTTGAAGCGGTTGATACCTGTTTGGGCCGGGTTTATGAAGCGGTAATGGCGCAAAAAGGTCATATGATTGTGACTGCCGATCATGGTAACGTTGAGCAGATGCAGGACTACCACAGTGGTCAGGTACATACCCAGCATACGACTGAATTGGTTCCGTTTATTTATGTCGGCCCAACTCAGGCCACAATCGTGGAAGGTGGGGTGCTGGCAGATGTCGCACCGACTTTATTAAACCTGATGCAAGTTCCGGTGCCGGCTGAAATGCAGGGCCGTAACCTGATTCAGCTTGATGCATAATCTTTAATAAAATTTTGAAAAGGTCAAAGAATGGCAAGAACACGCTGGAAGTCTGTTGTAATACCATGCTTACTGATGTGTTTGAGTCATTCAGCTTGGGGTGCGGGTTCAAATGAGCCGGCATTCGATGATATGGAAATGGATGGGCAGGTCTATTCCGAAATTCCTGTGGCATCCATTCAGGAATTTGTGCAAATTTATGGCATTGTAAAAGACAATTATATTCAAGATAAAAATGACGATGCCTTATTCCAACAGGCCATTCAGGGTCTGGTCAGTGGCTTAGACCGCTATTCCCGCTATTTGTCGCCTGAAGATTATAAGCAGCTGCGTGAATATACCGAAGGCGATCTGGCCAGCATTGATTTCGATCTGCAATTTGACCCGCGGTTGAAGCAATGGGTGGTTCAGGGACTGAGTGCCGATGCAGATTCAGCCAAGCAGGGACTGCGAAATGGCGTCACGGTTTATAAAATTGACGATCAGGTCTTAAGTAGCCTGAATCAGGAACAAGTCCGGCAGTTATTGAGCGGAGCAGTTGGCTCAACGCTCATGATCCAGCTTTCCCCGCAAAGTCCGGCCGTTCGTCTGGTCCGCAATACCAAACTGGATACTGAAATTAAATCGAGCCTGCACAATAATCAGGTTCTGGTTTTACAGGTCAAGGTTTTTCAGCAAGATACTGCCAATGAAATCAAACGTCTAATCGAAAGTTACTCGGATAAACGCTTAAAAGCCGTATTATTTGATCTGCGTAATAACCCGGGAGGCTTATTGTCTGCAGCAGTTGAATCTGCCGATTTATTTTTGAATCAGGGCGTGATTGTCTCGACTAAAAGCCGTGCTGAAGGCAACCAGCAATTTCAGGCCTTGCCGAGTTTTGAGTTCCAGAATCTGAAAGTTGGGGTGCTGATTAACAACCGCTCGGCTTCTGCAGCAGAAGTGTTTACTGCAGCCCTGAAAGAACATAATCGTGCCTGGGTGGTCGGAGAAAAGAGCTATGGCAAAGGCGTAGTACAGAAACTCTTTCCTTTAAGCAATGGTTCAGCCTTACAGATGACCGTATCGCAATACTTTAGCCCGAGTGGCCAGATGATTGAAGGGCGGGGCGTACAGCCGCATTTCAACTATCCGTTTAAGCAGGAAATGCGTGAGGAGAGCTATCTGGAACATGTCACAGACTTGCTGCTCCTGCAAAAATAATTATTCGTCTTCTTCGGTATCCAGTCCGAACTTTTTCAAGCGGTAGCGCAGGGAACGGAACGACATGCCGAGTTTTTTGGCGGCCAGTGTCCGGTTCCAGTGGGTCAGATTCAGCGCATTCAGTAAAATCTCTTTCTCGACCTTTTCCAAATACAGCTCTAAGCCCTCTTCAGGCAGCTTTTTAGGTGCAATCAGGGTTTCGGTCGCAATGATCTCGCTCGTGAGCGTATTCATCTCCTGAGGGCTGTTTAGCGCCTGACGTAGCGGTGCACTCTGTAAATGCTGAAGATCAATCCGCTCTTCATCACTTAAAGTAATCGCGCGTTCCATAATATTACGCAATTCACGTACATTACCTGGATAATATTGTCCCAATAAGAACTCTTTACTGCGTTCGGTCAGTTTTTTATTGGGAATTCCCCATTCCTGACAAATCTTCTGCATAAAGTGTTCAGCCAGTAACAGAATATCCTGGCCGCGTTCACGCAGCGGCGGTAAAGTCAGATCCATTACATGAATACGGAAATATAAATCCTGACGGAATTTGCCTTGTTGCACCAAGGCTTCCAGATCCTGATGGGTGGCACTGATTACACGGAAATCCACATCAATTTCGGTATCTGAACCGAGTGGACGAATACGTTTTTCCTGTACGGCACGTAACAGTTTGACCTGCATGGAAAGCGGTAATTCTGCAATTTCATCCAAAAACAGGCTGCCACCATGGGCAGATTGAATCAGGCCCTGTTTGTCCTGAGCAGCGCCGGTAAAGCTGCCTTTTTTATGTCCAAAGAGTTCACTTTCCATCAACTCAGTCGGAATGGCGCCACAGTTAATCGCAATAAAAGGACCTTCGTTGCGGTTACTCAGGCGATGTACCAGATTGGCCACGACTTCCTTGCCTGTGCCTGATTCCCCTGTGATAAAAACTGGTGCCTGGGATCGGGCAATTTTTTGTAAGGTAATGCGTAATTGCTGAATTGGCATGGATTGTCCAATCAGCATTTTATGTTCGAGTGCATCGTTCGGATTATTATGCGAATAATCCACCGGTTTATTCAGCGCTTTTTGTAAGAGCTGCTCTAGGTGTTTTTGATTAATCGGTTTGCTGACAAAGTCAAAAGCCCCTGCTTTGAGCGCAGCAATGGCGATTTCCATATTGCCATAGGCGGTCAGAACCGCGACCGGAAGTGTCGGGTAAAGATTGCCAATCCAATCCAGTAACTCCAAACCATTGCCATCGGGCAGATTCAGGTCGGTCAGACAGGCATCATATTGATGATTGGCAAGGCATTTTTTAGCGTCTTCCAAACGATGGGCAATGTGCGTGCGAATTCCCATGCGCAGCAATGACATTTGCATGAGGGTACATAAATCTTCCTCATCATCCACCAAGAGCACCAGTGGTTGTTGTTCCCCATTCATCTTCCTTGACCCCTTTAAAGCGTAATACGTTGACAGCTGATGCGAAAGCATGCGCCCTGTTCTTGTTGTATATAGTTTAATTGTGCCTGATTTGCTTCACAAAAACTATGTGATAAATACAATCCTAATCCGGTACCACTAATCGATGTGCTAAAAAAGGGTTTGAACAATAGCGCTTGATCATGTACGGCTACGCCAGAGCCAAAATCCCGTACGTCAATCCAGACCCGATGTTCATAGGGATGCACATTCAGCTGAATATAGGCTGCATCTGCTGAATTGTGACGAATGGCATTACGAATCAGATTAATGAGGATTTGCCGGAATTGTGCTTCATCAAACTGAATCACCAGCGGAATATCAATATTAAATTGAATCTGATCGCGAATATCAGCCAGATCTTCCTGGATAAATAATGGGATAAATTCATTAAGATGAATCGGCACCGGATGGGTTTCTTTATTTTTGACCATATTCAGCGTGTCCTGAATAATCCGGTCAATCCGGGTCGCCTGTCGACCAATCATCTGCTGGAGTAGCTGTTGCTGTTCAGTTTCCGAGTCCAGATATAAATCATTGGCCTGTACAATGGCCGCCAATGGATTACGAATTTCATGAGCAATACTGGCTGATAGCTGACCCAGAGCAGCAAGTTTGAGTTGCTGCACCTGCTGATTTAATTTTTTGGCATCCTGTAACACCAGTAGCATTAGAGTCTGATGCGGCACAATCAGCTTTTGTACCTGCACATGAATATTATAGCGACTTTGCTGGGATTCAAACTGAAAGCGCTCACCATTTTCCAGGGTTTCAAAATGGATCAGTTCAAATAAATCTGGCTGTGACTGAGATAAGGTGAATTTCTCATGACCGTATTTGGACTCAATTCCCAAAAGATTACAGGCAGCGGGATTACTGAGTACCACATGGTAGTTTTCATCCAGTACCAGATAACCGGTTTCAATCTGTTCCAGAATATAGCGGTTAATATTCTGTAAGCGATGCAGTTCCAGTGATTGAGAGAAGTTCAAATTTTCTAGAATCTGAAAACGCCGCACGGCGATCTGCCCAGTGCCATAAACCACAAAAAACAAAAAGGCCAGCAGGGCGCTATTACTGATATTACTGAGTGATGAAAATGCAAAAATACTGCCGATAAAATGCTGATAAATAACGCTGATGACCGCAATAAGGGTGACAACTAAGGCCTTTTTTGCATCTAATAATAAAGATGCAGAAAAGATGGTAATCACAAACAGCAGCCCGATTTGCAGATTAGGACCATCACTGGCCAAAGTCAGCAAACTTAGAACGCAGACATCGCTAAAGAAAATCATGATCAGCTGCGGCTGGATCAGTCGTCTGATCCATTTCAGCGCAAACAGCTGTACGGTATTGATCGCAACCCCGATTCCTAGCGCATAATAATACAGCTGCGGATATTGATAATCGGTGGTGAGTTCGGGGTAGGTCAGCAGAAAAATCAGCAGTAGGCCGGTGCTGATCAGCAAGCGATAAGCGCTATACCAGATACCGAGATGATATTGATTGAGCGCAGAATAACTGGATTTTTGTGCCATATGCACCGGAACTCGTTAAAAGCTAAGGTTTAATGAGTCCATAGCGCATGGCCAGATGAGTCAGTTTGACATCGCTATCGATATTCAGTTTTTCAAAAATACGGTAACGATAAGTATTCACGGTTTTAACACTCACAAAGAGCTTGTCGGCAATTTCCTGGGCGCTGATACAATTCACCACCATCATCGCAACTTGCATTTCACGTTCTGACAATGCATCAAAAGGGGATTGTTGTGTATCAGAAAGGTAAGAGCTGGCTAACTGTTCCGCAATGTCGGCACTAAAATATTTACCGCCTTGCATGACTTTATTAATCGCACGGACCATTTCCGAAATCGGGGCCCCTTTGGTGATATAACCTTTGGCACCGGCTTTCAATAACAGGGACGGATAAGGTTCTTCTGCCAGACCGCTAACCGCTAAAACTTTGGTTTCCGGCGCACTCTGAAGTAGACGACGCGTGGTTTCTACGCCGCCAATGCCCGGCATATTCACATCTAACAAAACTACATTAGGATGATGTTGACGAACCAGAGAGATCGCTTCTTCACCAGATTCAGCTTGTCCAATTACCTGAACCTCCGCATGGTCTTCTAGCATTCTGCAAATTCCAGTACGAACTAATTCATGGTCGTCCACAACTAAAACTGTGATCACCTACGCTCTCCCTCTGTTAAAAAAATCATTTTTTTGTTACATAAAGCAAAATAAGCTTGCAATGAAAGTACAAAATTAGCAATCCTATTCGCAAGATTAAATCTGAAACTTATCACACAGTGTCAAGAACAAAAAATGTTCGGCATTGTGTTTAAATGTAAGGCATATTAGAGGTAATACGCAAATCAATCTTACCTCTGTTAGTTGAGTGAAGGAATAGTGAAGAAAATAAACAAGTCTTTAAGGCATCTACTCGGCCTGTCCGTGTTAATCAGCATGAGCACGACAAGTTTTGCTGAAATCATTATGAATTCTGGCACGGCAGAGGGCGGTTCCAGCATTAGTTGGTCTTCTGAAGAAGTTAACCAGTTAATGGGCGATGATTTTAATGCCTCTGCCAATGAGCCGTCGCCACCCGGGTCTGCCACAGTGACCACCACTTTGCGTCAGGCCGGCACAGCAGTGCCAGCAGCAGTCAAGCCGGCTTATACAGCGCCGCAGATTATTGATACCAATCATTTTAGTAATCAACCTTCTGTCAATGCGCGGGCTGCACTGGTCATGGATGCACAAACCGGTGAAGTGCTGTTTAGTAAAAATACCAATACTGCCTATCCGATTGCGTCCATTACCAAATTAATGACGGCGGTAGTCATTTCAGATGCACGTCTAAACATGTCGGAAAAAATCACCCTGCAACAGGCTGATTTTTCCTGTTCAGGTTGTAAAAGCTCAAGCTCGACCCTAAGAGCAGGAGACAGCATGAACCGTGCTGAAGCTTTATTATTTGCTCTGATGAAGTCCGAGAACCCGGCTGCGGCGGCTTTGGCACGAACCTATCCGGGTGGTCGATCAGCGTTTATTGCCAAAATGAATGCAAAAGCCAAAGAGCTCGGCATGAATTCTACCCGCTTCATGGAGTCGACAGGTTTACATCCGGGTAACGTAGCTTCAGCTCGTGACTTGGGAATCTTGGTAAATACTGCTTCTCAATACGGCCTGATTCGCCAGTTCTCGACCACGCCAAGCTATGACTTTAACTTGGGTTATCGTGTACTGAAATCGAATAATACCAATGCCTTGGTACGTAATGGCGGCTGGAATATCAATATTTCTAAAACCGGTTTTATTAATGAAGCAGGGCGTTGTGTGGTGATGCACACCACTCTGAATAACCGTCCGGTGGCGGTGGTACTTTTAGGCGCAAACAGTTCACAGGCGCGTACCAATGATGCGACCCGTTTAATGAGTTGGGTCAGCCAGCAACCTAAACGAATCTAATTGATTGGTTCATAAAAAAACCCTGCAATGGCAGGGTTTTTTTAATTCTGGCCGAAATTACATATTCGACAGAATAGAGTCTTTAACTTGAGTCATAGTTGCATCAATCGACAACATCACGGCATCAGCACATTGCTTGATGGCAGTGTCTGGATCTTTCAGACCGTTACCCGTTACGGTACATACGATCACTGAACCTTCAGCAATTTTACCCGCTTTAATATCACGGATCGCGCCGCCGACAGACGCAGCAGATGCCGGCTCTACGAACACACCTTCATACATAGAAAGCAGACGTTGAGCTTCAAGAATTTCCGCATCAGTCAGTTCATCAAACCAGCCGTTTGAATCACGAACAACCGCTTTAGCATGATTGAAGCTTTGCGGATTGCCGATACGAATCGCAGTTGCAACAGTTTCCGGGTTTTCTACTGGACCGCCACGAAGGAACGGTGCAGCACCAGAGGCTTGGTAACCTGCCATGATTGGCAAGCCAGCCGGTTTAGGACCAGTGAAAGCATCAGTTTCAGCATCGTAAACGACTTGCTCAAATTCTTCTTTCGACTGGTTAGCCACCGCTTCGGTATAACCCATCCAGTGTGCAGTGATGTTACCCGCGTTACCTACAGGCAGGCAGTGATAATCCGGTGCACGACCTAAAGCTTCAACAATTTCATAAGCAATGGTTTTTTGACCTTGCAGGCGGTACGGGTTGATTGAATTTACAATCGTCACCGGAGCCTGATCGGCAACTTCCTTAACTAGACGCATACCGTCATCGAAGTTACCGCGAATTTGCATGGTGATCGCACCATACATCATCGCTTGTGCCATTTTACCCATGGCAATTTTGCCTTCAGGGATGAGCACGAATGCTTTAATGCCGGCACGCGCAGCGTATGCAGCCGCTGCTGCAGAGGTGTTACCAGTAGATGCGCAGATGATGGCTTTAGAGCCTTCTTCAACGGCTTTGGTCACCGCCATAGTCATACCGCGGTCTTTAAATGAACCAGTCGGGTTTAAGCCCTCGTACTTCACATAAATTTCAACATTTTTGCCAATAATGCGTGGAATGTTCTCAAGCTTGATCAGTGGCGTATTCCCTTCGCCTAAAGAGATTGCGCGAGTAGTTGCAGACACTGGTAAACGGTCGCGATAGCGGTCAACTAAACCAGTATAACGATTGGCATTAGACATGATGATGTTCCAATTGTGTGTAGAGCTTGGCAAGGGGAATCCTCCCCTCAACCCGATTAATTATCAAGCGATTCTAAACGAATTCGTACAATTTCGCCATGAATGACGGGCAATGCTTGAATTTGTGAAAGCGCTGCATCCATTTTTGATTCCTTGACTGGATCAGTCAGAATCACGATAGGAATAAGGTCTTTTAAGCGCGGCTGTTGCATGATCGCGTCAATGCTAATACCGGCACGGCTTAAAATGGTGGTGACATCTGCCAGAACACCGGTTTGATCTTCGGCATTAATACGGATGTAATAGCCCGTGGTCATTTCTTCACGCGGCAGAATTGGCAAATCTGTTAAAGCTTCAAAAGCCAGCTGTGGAATGGTTCCGGCACCATCTTCTGTGTAAATAATATCACGGACAATATCCACGATGTCTGCGACTACCGCAGAAGCAGTAGGGCCAGCACCTGCGCCAGCACCGTAATACAGTGTTGGACCAACCGCATTGGCTTGAACCAAGACTGCATTTTTCACGCCATTAACATTGGCAATCAGTTGATCATCTGGAATTAAAGTAGGATGAACACGTAATTCAATACCAGATGCAGCACGACGGGCAATTCCCAGGTGCTTGATACGGAAGCCCAGATCTTCGGCATATTTCACGTCTTGAGCAGTCACTTTGCTGATGCCTTCAGTAAATACCTTGTCGAACTGTAGCGGAATACCAAAGGCACATGAAGCCAGAATCGTCAGTTTATGTGCAGCATCAATGCCTTCAACGTCAAAGGTTGGATCGGCTTCAGCATAACCCAGCTCCTGTGCTTCTTTTAGCACATCTGCAAAAGCACGCCCTTTTTCACGCATTTCACTTAAAATGAAGTTGCCTGTACCGTTGATGATGCCCGCTAGCCATTCAATCTTGTTGGCAGCCAAACCTTCACGAATGACTTTAATAATTGGAATACCACCAGCAACGGCTGCTTCATAGGCAATTTGCACGGCATGGTCTTCGGCCGCTTTAAACAGTTCATTACCGTGTTCAGCCAGCAGGGCCTTGTTAGCTGTCACAATGTGCTTGCCGTGTTTCATCGCTTCCATGATGACTTCATAAGCAGGGTGAATGCCGCCCATGACTTCTACCACGATATCGACATCCGGTTGACGAACAATATCGAGCAGATCAGCACTTTGTTTCACCGAAGCAGGCAAATCCAGATCAGGACGAGAGCGACGTGTACCCACATGGGTAATTTGGATTTCTCGACCGGTACGACGTTTTATCTCAGCAGCATTTTCTTTTAGTAGTTTAAGGGCACCACCACCCACAGTACCAAGACCGAGGATTGCCAGACGAACTGGTTTCACGTCACACTCCAAATTAAACAGTTTTTTACGAGAGCCTAGATCATAGCTAAAAAACCCGCCTGACTCTAGGGTCATTTCAGAATATCTTTATCTATAAAATAAAGTTAAATAACTTATTAAAATGAGTTATTTAAGCCGATTCAATAATTCCGATGTAGACAGGTAACCGCCCAGATAAGTACCTGCTGAATTATAAATGGCAGGGGTACCATTCACACCCATATTCAGACCCATTTGATATTGATCTTGAACAGGATTTTCACACTTCTCTGCACTAATCTGTGCGCCTGAAATCGCCTGGTCAAAGGCACTACGGCGGTCAGCACTGCACCAGATCGCTTCCATGGCCGGCATATGCTGTTCACCACGCGGCCAGGCGATATAACGCACTTCAATGCCTTTGGCATTCATCTCATCCATTTGCTCATGGAATTTATGGCAATACGGACAGCTGACATCGGTAAACACATAGACCACATGCTTGGCTTTGCCTTTGGCTGGATAGACCAGCAAGTCTGCTGGCTTGAGTTCAGCAAAGAGTTTATTGTTGATGCCTGCCTGCAGGTTTTCGCTGACATTGTGTAGCTGTTTGTCACCGAGACGGATCACATCGCCCTGAATCAGGTATTTACCGTCACTGGTGACATAGACCGCAGACATGCCTTCCAGACTCACCCAGTACAGGTTTGGCACTTCAGTGGCTTTAATGTCGGTAATTTTGGCACTGATGCCAGCAGTTTTGAAATGCTTTTCCAGCGTAGAAGCCAGACGCTGTTCTGCATTGCGTTCTGTCAGGGTAGAGGCTTCGCCCGTCGCCGGTGCGCTCGCAGTCAACTCTTGCTTTTTATCGTTGTTAGTGGAATTGGAACACGCAGTCAGACCCAAACCAGCAGCAAGTATGCAAGCCATAAAAATTTTTGAGCGGGCAAATGTCATAAAAAACCCTTTTCTTCTTGGATTAAAAACAGAGCATTAGCATAACAAAAAAAAATACCCACACGTCAAACTTCTCAGTTTATTCCATCCGGATATGTTTTAAGCTCGTGGATGATGGGTCGCGTGTAGCTGTTGCATCCGTACTTGTGCTACATGGGTATAAATTTGGGTGGTAGACAGATCACTATGCCCGAGCAGCATCTGTACCACGCGTAAGTCTGCGCCATGATTGAGTAAATGCGTCGCAAAGGCATGGCGCAAGGTATGCGGTGACAGTTCGGATTGAATTCCGGCCTGCAGCGCATAACGCTTAATGGCATACCAGAAATTCTGCCGGCTCATGATGCCGCCATGCTGGGTCAGAAACAGATAATCGGTCGAAGTCTTGTACAGTTGCGGACGGGCTTCATTCAGATATTTTTCCACCCATTCACAGGCCATTTGTCCCATTGGAACCAGACGTTCTTTATTACCTTTACCCACAATACGTAAATAACCCTGTTTTAAGTTGATCAGTTCCAGACGCAGGTTAATCAGTTCGGTCACCCGCAGTCCGCAGGCATACAGCACTTCAAACATGGCGCGATCGCGCAGCCCTAATGCCGTGTTGATATCCGGGGCATGAATCAAGGCTTCAACATCAGCTTCGGACAAATCTTTAGGTAAGGCCCGGCCCAGTTTCGGGGTTTTATGTGCGGCCACCGGATTGTCACTACGCAGTTTTTGCTCGCGTAAAAATTTATAAAATGAACGCAAGGCAGACAGGCAGCGGGCAATCGAACGTGGGCTTTTTTGCTGTTTGGTCAGCGCAATCAGTACATCAGAAATATCATCATGACTCCATTCCGGCAGAGGCTTGCTCAGGCATTCTGCACATTGCACCAGATCGGACAAATAGGCATTTCGAGTATGCGGGCTGACCGTTTGTGCAATCAGATAATCACGAAAACCCTGCAAATAACTGAACGCATCAGGAATTTGGACAGGGGCAGGAATACGGGGTTTTTTATTCAGCATAGGGTGAAAGGATCTGATCTGAAAAAGCGATAATCGGGATTGGTATTCTCCACTGTAGTTTAATTTTATGACAGTGTCGATGTGGTATAAGGCTAAATCGAAATGTAATTAATCTTATTTGTTAATTATTCTCATTTGTTTGTATACTGTACAAAATAGTTTAGGAATTTCACGGTGCGTTTGTCTGATTTAAAAGCAAAACAAATTGCCATCATTCGAAAAGTGAGTCGAACAGCTGATGGTGAAAGTGCTCTACACGATGTCGTTGCGAGTCGTTTGGAAACTTTAGGCTTTGTACCAGGTACACAGGTACAAGTCATTACTAAAGGTATTTTTGGTGGAGATCCCATTTTGATTCAAGTTGGATTCACACGTTTTGCTTTGCGTAAATCAGAAGCAGCCAAAATTGAAATCGAACAGGCGGTGTCGGCATGAGTGATACATTACGTATTGCCCTTGTCGGTAACCCTAACTGCGGTAAAACTTCATTATTCAACCACTTAACTGGAACACGCCAAAAAGTCGGTAACTATGCGGGTGTCACGGTTGAACGTAAAGTCGGTACGTTTCAGCTTGCCTCAGGCAAAGCGGTACGGGTACTGGATTTGCCGGGAACTTATAGTCTGGATGCGACCAGTCCGGATGAAGAGATTACCCGCAACGTCGTACAAGGTAAAATTGCGGAAGAGCAGGAGCAGGATGCATTTTTGTGTGTGGTAGATGCCACCAATCTGAAACTGCATTTGGGTCTGGTGCTGGAAATGATTCAGCTGGGTCGTCCGGTGCTGGTTGTGCTGAACATGATGGATGAAGCACGCCGTCGTGGCATGCAGATCAATACTCAGAAGCTGTCTGAGCGACTGGGCGTACCTGTGGTAGAAACGGTGGCTGTGCGCAATTCAGGCATTGAAAACCTGAAAAATGCGTTGGATCAAGGCAAGTATTCTGTACCACAGACTGAGCTCAGCGGCTTGAAAGGTGACAGTCACCAGCGCGTGGAAAACATTCTGAATGACGTGGTCAATTTCGTCGATCAGGAAGATAAACGTACCGATTTCCTCGACAAGATTTTTCTGCATCCGGTACTGGGCTTAATTAGTCTGGCCGTGATGATGTTCGTGATTTTCCAGGCGGTATTTGCCTGGGCTGCGCCGTTTATGGATGGGATTGAATCCTTCTTCGGCTGGTTGGGTGAGTTCCTCGGCGAATATATTTCTCATCCCTTGCTGAATAGTCTGGTGGTAGATGGGATTATTGCCGGTGCAGGCGGAGTAGTCGTATTCCTGCCACAAATTCTGATTTTGTTCTTCTTTATTCTGGTACTGGAAGAATCGGGTTATTTACCGCGTGCAGCATTCTTGCTCGATAAACTGATGTTTAAAGCCGGTTTGTCAGGACGTGCCTTTATTCCGTTATTGTCCAGCTTTGCCTGTGCCATTCCCGGCATTATGGCATCGCGGACCATTAGTGATCCACGAGATCGTTTAACCACGATTTTTGTTGCACCTTTAATGACCTGTTCGGCGCGTTTGCCGGTTTATGCCTTGCTGATTGCGGCATTTGTACCCGCACAAACTGTCTGGGGCTTCCTGAATCTGCAAGGTCTGGTACTTTTCGGTCTGTATATGGCAGGCATCGTAAGTGCTTTGGTAGTGTCTTTTGTGTTGAAATTCTTCCACAAAGATAAATCACAGCACATGCTGCTGATGGAACTGCCAAGCTACCGTTTTCCGGACTTGAAGAACGTTTGGATCGGCTTATTGGATCGCGGCAAAATCTTCTTGAAACGTGTCGGCGGCATCATCTTCGCCTTATCGATTGTACTGTGGTTCCTGTGTACGTTCCCGCAGCCACCAGAAGGCGCAACCTTGCCGGCCATTGATTATTCATTGGCGGGGATGCTCGGTCATCTGATGCAACCGATCTTTGCACCACTCGGTTTTAACTGGCAGATCTGTATTGCCCTGATTCCAGCGATGGCAGCGCGTGAAGTGGTCGTTGCAGCACTGGGTACAGTCTATGCGATGTCGGCAGTTGATGAAGATGCGATGTCTGAAGGTCTGGCTGCGCTGATCAGCGGTGGAGGTGATCTGGGCTGGTCAGTGGCGACAGGTTTGTCTTTGCTGGTGTGGTTTATTTATGCACCACATTGTCTGGCGACTCTGGCAACGGTTAAACGTGAAACAGGTTCCTGGAAAACTGTCAGTATCATGACTATTTACCTGTTTGGTCTGGCATATTTCATGTCATTCCTGACTTATCAAATTGCTTCATATTATTTGGGCTAAATCTCAGCTTGGCCTTGGCCAATTGAATTTGCTGCATTGTATATGTATGGGAGATTGAGATGATTGAAATTCTAATTGTGACAGCACTGGTGCTTTGGAGCATGCTGGTAGTATTCAAAAAGGTGTTTCCGAACACCTCTAACTCAGTCTTCCAGAAGCTGTCTGATGCCTGTGCAGCCAAGGGCTGGAAGCGTCTGGCCAAATGGCTGCAACCGGGTATGGCTGCAGGCTGTGGTGGCAACTGTGCCTGTCCGGTTTCAGAAAAAAGTTCAGAAGAAAAGCCAGCCCAACAAGCGGTGAAATGGAAATAATTTCCTTTTCTGGCTGAATTTTAAAAACCGTCATGATCATGACGGTTTTTTTACGCATGGACACAAAAAAAATGTGCAGAAAAGCCAATCAGAAAAGGCATTCAAAACAGCAAAGTGCTACCATTTCGTCAGTTTCACAATAGACCAAAATATGGGGCGAAAATGTTAATACAACGTGGTGGGTTAAAAGTCGTTGCAGGACTCGGAATATCAGGTGTTGCAGCAGTCAATTTCTTGCATAGTCAGGGCTACCGCGTTGCAGTAACAGATTCTAGAGCTAACCCGCCAGGGCATGAGCAGATACCCGCTGAAGTTCAGACCAGTTTCGGTCAGTTTGATGCCGAGCTGTTGTTGTCTGCGGAAGAAATCGTGATCAGCCCAGGACTTGATCCTAAACTTCCTGAAATTCAGGCAGCCATCAACAAGGGCATTCCAGTAGTCAGTGAAATCCAGATTTTACGCCGTGCTACAGACAAGCCAATCGTAGCAATTACCGGTTCTAATGCCAAAAGTACCGTGACGACCTTGATTGGCTTGATGGCAGCGGATGCAGGTAAAAAAGTCGCTATCGGTGGTAACTTAGGTCGTCCTGCGCTAGACCTGACTAAAGACGATCCTGAGCTGTATATACTCGAGCTGTCCAGTTTTCAGCTGGAAACCACCTCAAATCTGGCGGCTGAAGTCGCGGTGGTGTTGAACATGAGTGAAGATCATCTGGATCGTCATGGCGATATGATGGGTTATCACACGGCGAAACACCGGATTTTCCAGGGTGTAAAAAAAGTCGTCTATAACCGTGATGACTCTTTGACCCGTCCTCTGGTGCCAGACGTAACACCGATACAAAGCTTTGGTCTAAATGCACCGGATATGAACCAGTACGGTATTCTCAAGGATACGGATGGCAGCATCTGGCTGGCGCGTGGTCGTGAGCGTCTGCTGAAAAGTACCGAGATGTATATGCAGGGCACGCATAATGTTGCCAATGCCTTAGCCTGTCTGGCGCTGGGTGAAGCGATTGGCCTGCCACTGGAAAGCATGTTGAATACCTTAAAGACCTTTAAAGGTCTGGAACATCGCTGTGAATTCGTTAAAGAAGTGCAAGGCGTACGTTATTATAACGACTCCAAAGGTACCAATATCGGCGCAACCTTGGCAGCACTGGACGGTCTCGGCATGGCCATTGAAGCCCAAGGCGGTAAAGTCGCGATTATTCTCGGTGGTCAGGGCAAAGGGCAGGACTTTAAAGCCTTGCGTGAATCATTAAGCAAATATGCCAAAGTAGCGGTATTAATCGGTGAAGATCGTCCCGTCATTGAAGCAGCGATTGCGGGTACGACTGAACTGATTCATGCGGACAGCTTGCAGCAGGCAGTAGAAATCTGCCAAAAGCACACTCAGGCACATGATGTCGTGCTATTGTCTCCTGCATGCGCAAGTTTTGATATGTTCTCGGGTTATCCTGAGCGTGGTCGCAAGTTTGTTGCGTATGTGAATGAACTCAATTAAGAATAACAAGGATTCGTGATATGGCTGGGTTTGCTCAGACTACGATCAATAAATTAAATCAATTTTATACGCAGTGGATACCTAGAATACCTGCTGAAGTGAATCCACGGAATATATTGATTTTCTGTGTGTTGGCTTTGCTCTGCATTGGTTCGATCATGGTGGCATCGGCCTCGATGCCCTATGCAGAACGTATGCATGAAAATCCGTTTCACTATATTAGCCGACATGGGATTTCGATTTTTGTCGCTGCCGTAGCAGCTTTTCTGGCTTATAAAATCCCCTTAAAAGTCTGGTTTAATAACACTTTCTTTTTGTGGATTATTACCATCGTACTTTTGGTGGCCGTGCTATTTGTCGGGACGGAAGTCAATGGTTCCAAACGCTGGATTCGGATCGCAGGCTTTACCTTACAGGCTTCGGAAGTCGCCAAAGTGATGATGGCAATTTTTACTGCAGACTACGTGGTGCGCCGTGCGGAAGAAGTACGGAATAATATCAAGGGTCTGGTCCGTTTAAGTGCCATCATGGGTGCTACCGTCGGTTTGATTATTCTCGAGCCTGACTTGGGTGCAACCGTGGTAATTACCTTAACCATGCTTGGCGTGTTCTTTCTGGCGGGTGCGCCGTGGATTCAGTTCGGTGTGGCTTTTATGACCTTGGTCGGCGCATTTGCTGCCGCGATTCTGTTGGAACCGTATCGTCTGCAACGTCTGCTGTCTTTTTCGAATCCTTGGGAAGATCCCTTAGGCACCGGTTATCAGCTCTCTAATGCCCTTATGGCCTTTGGCCGTGGGGAATGGGCAGGGGTAGGCTTGGGGCATAGTATCCAGAAAATGTCTTATTTGCCTGAGGCGCATACCGATTTCATGCTGGCAATTTTGGGTGAAGAATTTGGCTTTTTAGGCATTTCAACCATCCTGATCTTGTCCTTCACCATGCTGGTTTGCTGTATCCGCATTGGACACCGCGCCTTGCAGCATCAATATTTGCGTGCCGGCTATCTGGCTTATGGCATCAGTATCATTTTCCTGTTACAGATTCTGGTGAATGCCGGTATGAATATGGGCATGTTGCCGACCAAGGGTTTGACCTTGCCATTTATTAGTTATGGCGGTTCATCCCTGATTATCTGTGCGGTCATGATCAGTCTGATTCTGAAAATTGATTCGACCACGCGTCAGGTCAATCCAAGCCGCGAAGAATCAAGCTTCTAGATTGGAGTTTCGTCCTGGCTCTGGCTGAGCATGGTCCAGTACCGTGCTCGGCATTGCGGTTCCACAATTGGAACAGGTCACAAAAGCAGATTTAGGTTTGGAAAGTGGAATCAAGGGTATAAAAAATAAAGAAAAATAATTACGCTGCTGTTTTAGCTCATAGCCCGAACGAGTACGGCAGACCGGACACAGAAACTGGCTTTTCTCAATGGTTTTGGTTTTAGGGCCGACGCCAAAAATAAAAAACATACTCTTCTTCCTATCTATTTTTCATTCTAGAAGTCTAGCTTAAGTGAAAAGCTGTTTTTATAAATAGTGACCTTGTAGCTCAGTTGTATGTGGAATCCGCTCGATATCCCATTGCGCCACTGCCTGTTGCAGCATCTGTTGCGGAGCATCTAAATCAACTTCAGCCTGATGCAAAGCCTGAAGTGCCTGTTTTAATAATTGTGGCGCCTGAGTTAAATCTAGGGCTTGGGCCAGATTCTGTTTTGACAGTTTTTGTCCCTGATCATTCATTGCCAGCGGCAGATGCATATAGCTCAGACGCGGATAACCAAGTAGCTGTCCCAGATAGATTTGCCGTTCGGTATTATCTAAAAGATCAGCCCCACGTACCGCATGAGTCATACCTTGCAGATAGTCATCGACTACTACAGCCAGCTGGTAATTCATAATGCCGTCACGACGTTTTAAGACAAAATCGCCCAGATCTTTTTTCAGTTCTGAACAGTGCTGACCTTGCAGCCGGTCTTCAAAACAGATTTCAACATCTTCAACTTTTAAACGGATGGCCTGATGCTCAAAAGCCAGACCCAAGTTGCGGCAGGTATCCTGATAGATATGGTTGGAACCGAGCATTTTACGGGTACATTGACAGGCATAGACTAGGTCTTGCTGACGTAATTGCTGGATGACGTCTTCGTAAATATCTAAACGGTCTTTCTGGAAAATGATTTCGGCATCAGGTTCAAGCTGAAAGGCATCCATGGCACGCAAAATATGCTCTTCGCTGCCGGGATAAATGCGGGGAATATCGGTGTCTTCAATCCGGACCAGCCATGTGCCTTGATTGGCTTTGGCATCGCAGTAACTGGCAACTGCGGTAATGAGGGAGCCAAAATGCAAAGGGCCGGTTGGCGATGGCGCGAACCGGCCCACATAAGCCATCCTGTTGTCCCCCTCCTTTTTTAAAGGAGGGGTTAGGGGAGGATTATTTACAGACATACTTAACCGTTATTTTGCTTCTCTTTGATCTCTGCAAGGGTTTTGCAGTCAATACATAAAGTAGCGGTTGGACGTGCTTCTAAACGACGCAAGCCAATCTCGATACCACAAGTTTCACAGAAACCATAGTCATCATTCTGGATTGCTTCGATCGACTGTTCGATTTTACGAATCAGTTTACGTTCACGGTCACGGGTACGTAACTCAATCGCAAACTCTTCTTCCTGAGTCGCACGGTCATTCACATCTGGAAGAGCAGTATTTTCGTCTTGCATCGTATTCAGGGTACGATCCACTTCTGACATCAACTCAGCTTTCCAAGCCAGCAAGATTTGGCGGAAATGCTGAAGCTGACCTTCAGACATGTATTCTTCATTTTTTTTAGGTTGATAAGGTTCAATACCAAATAAGCTAGCAGTAGAACCACCGTCAGTCGTTTTAGGCTTAGATTTGCGTACGCGCTTTGCAGCTTTCTCTTCTACAACATCAGTTTGATTGTCTAAGACTTGATTTTGGTTGTCATTCGCCATTTAGGGCATTCCTCATCTATGCGTATGATTGCTACGCAAAAAATATGGTGATATGCAGTTTTTTATCCACCCTGTAGAAAGATTATCCTCCTATGGGGGCCGTCATCATATAGACTTTTTATGCTTATTGATAGTCTTTGATGTCTGGACTATGCATATCACATTTCCTTTGGTTGCAATAAAGTAATGCAAAAAAAACAAATTGAAAAGTTAATAACCTGAAATTTCGGTATTAATATTTTGCTGGCTCAATGCCACCCGTTCAATATAGGTATCAAACTCACCATTTTGTTGCAAATGTAATACACGATAACCTGGTGCCGCCTGATCTAGCGCGAAATCTTCACTTTTAGGTTTAAACTGCACACTGGTCGATGGCGTGGATAAAAAGTAGATGCCATGCCATTCGTTGCAGGAATCCTGATGCACATGACCAAACAGAACCAGCTTGATATTATGATGCCGAGCCAGTACATCTTTTAAATCTTCAGCATTTTTCAGCCGGTGCTGATCAATCCAGTACGATTTCATCGCAAAAGGATGATGATGGCAAGCGACAATGACATGCTGATGCTTAAATTCAAGCAATAATTGGTCCAATTGATCGAGTTGAGCTTGTTCCACCCAGCCATCGATCTTGCCTTGAACGGCACTATTTAACAGGATCATGGTCCAGGTGCCAAAATGAATGGCATGTACCTGATTCGCATGCTGGTGAAAAGGGAACACCCGAGAATCGTCATGGTTACCTGGAATCTGATAATACGGCACGTTTAAAGACTGGACAAATGCTAAATAGCGTTGATAAGTCTGCTCGACCGGCACCTGCGCCAGATCACCGGTATGAATCAGTGCATCCATTTGGGGAAAGCGCTGTTGGATCTGCTGCATCACCTCGTGAAAACTCTGCTCGGGATTCATCCGGGCAAATTCCAGCTCTTCCCGATCCATCAAATGGGTATCAGAAATCTGGATAATGGTCCAATCTGGCTGTGTGTTTATGCTTGACTGCTGAAAACTCATGTCTTTCCCCTTAGACATATTCCTGCAGTATGAATATGTTGTTGCAACCATTGCAAGGCCATAATGACAGGTGCATTTCTTAAGCGACCATTCGTGAGCAAGGACGGAATATCGGCATAATCCAGAATATGCAGCTGGATATTTTCACCTTCATCCGGCATGCCAAAAATACCGCCCTGTTCAGGCAATTCGGTCTGCGCCACATATAAATGAAATAATTCGGAACATGCCCCGGCGGACGGATAGAAGCTGAAAATGTGCTGCAGCTCATCCAGGGTACAGCCTGATTCTTCGAGTGCTTCGCGACGGATGCATGTTTCAGGCGCTTCATCGCCATCCAGAACGCCAGCAATTACTTCGAGTTGCCAAGGAGAGTCGATATCATCCAGTCCGCCAATCCGGAACTGTTCGATCAGGCCGAATTTCTGCTGTTGATGATTGTACATCAGCACACCCGCTGCTTCTGGCCGATGAATCAGCTCACGTTGCAAAATAGGGGTTGAGCTTTCCTGATTAAATAAACGGTGTTTCAGGCTGACTTTTTCTACCTGAATAAATCCCTGGTACAAGAACTCACGTGCCTCTACGCTAAAGTCTTTTTTATTATAAGAGGCCTGTTTAATAATATTCATATGCTCAGATAGAATGAATTGATTTATTTTCATCCTATCTGAGTTTTTTTTGAAGACAACTGTTTTTTTTACAGTTTTATAGTTTGTGGTATAAATTTTGACCAGAGTTGTGGAAGCTGGCTTTCATCTGATTCATGCCGGCTTCAATTTCGGCCTGAGAGCTTGCCGGCTGATCAGGATTGGCCTGTTGACTGGCATAATCACGAACATTCTGGCTAATCTTCATTGAACAGAACTTTGGTCCGCACATGGAACAAAAGTGCGCGGATTTATGCGCGGCTTTCGGCATGGTTTCATCATGCATGCTGCGCGCCGTGTCCGGATCCAGACTCAAGTTAAACTGGTCTTCCCAGCGGAACTCAAAACGCGCCTTGGACAGGGCATTATCCCGGGCTTGCGCACCCGGATGACCTTTGGCCAGATCGGCTGCATGTGCGGCAATCTTGTAGGTAATAATGCCGTCTTTGACATCCTTTTTATTGGGTAAACCGAGATGCTCTTTCGGCGTCACATAACACAGCATTGCGGTGCCGTACCAGCCAATCATCGCGGCTCCTATTGCCGAAGTAATATGGTCATAACCCGGTGCGATATCGGTGGTGAGTGGCCCCAAGGTATAAAAGGGTGCTTCTTTACAGACTTCCAGTTGCAGATCCATATTTTCCTTGATCATATGCATCGGGACATGGCCCGGGCCTTCAATCATCACCTGAACATCATGCTCCCAGGCACGGTGGGTCAGTTCGCCCAAAGTTCGAAGTTCGGCAAATTGCGCTTCGTCATTGGCATCCTGCACACAGCCCGGACGTAGGCCATCGCCGAGACTAAACGATACGTCATAAGCTTTCATGATCTCGCAGATTTCATCGAAATGGGTATACAAGAAGTTTTCCTGATGATGTGCCAGACACCACTGCGCCATGATCGAACCGCCACGCGATACGATACCGGTCAAACGGTTGGCCGTCAGCGGTACATATCTCAAAAGCACGCCGGCATGAATGGTGAAATAGTCCACGCCTTGTTCGGCCTGTTCAATCAGGGTGTCTTTAAAGATCTCCCAGGTCAGGTCTTCGGCCACACCATTGACTTTTTCCAGTGCTTGATAGATTGGTACGGTTCCGATCGGCACTGGAGAATTCCGGATAATCCATTCCCGGGTTTCATGAATATTTTGGCCAGTCGAAAGATCCATGATCGTGTCTGCACCCCAGCGCGTGGCCCAGGTCATTTTCGAGACTTCTTCTTCGATACTTGAACCGAGTGCAGAATTACCGATATTGGCATTGATTTTGACCAGAAAATTACGCCCGATAATCATCGGTTCCAGTTCCGGATGATTGATATTGGCTGGAATAATCGCGCGGCCGGCTGCGACTTCCTGACGCACAAATTCAGGGGTGATTTCGCGTAAATTCTGGGCACCAAAATTCTGGCCCGGATGCTGGCGCATATCGACACCATCGAGTTGACGCAGGTTTTCACGAATAGCAATGTATTCCATTTCCGGTGTGATGATGCCTTGCTTGGCATAATGCATCTGAGTGATGTTGCGGCCACGTTTGGCTTTACGTGGTTTTTGAATATGCGCGAAACGGATCGCAGCGGTGCGGATATCGCGTAAACGCTGGCGGCCAAATTCAGAACTGAGCTGATCCAGAATTTCGCTATCGTTGCGCTGTTCAATCCAGCTGTCACGAACATTCGGCAGGCCTTTATTCAGGTCAATCGTCACATTGGGATCGGTATACACACCAGAGGTGTCATAAACCATCAAGGGCGGATTGTATTCACCGCCTAAGCCTGTCGGGGTTTCACTTAAGGAAATTTCCCGCATCGGCACCTGAATATCAGGACGCGAGCCTGGCAGATAGACTTTACGTGAGGCAGGCAGAATTCGCGTTAAATCGCGTGCTTCCTGTTCATGAGTGGAGAGAGAAGTTTCAGAAGAAAGATTCGTTAACTGGTTCATGGCTATGATCCTTATGATGACATCAACGAATCAAGCACGACCAAAAACGTAGGCAGATTTATCCTGAACAGATAAAGCAAGGGCTGGGTTTTTAGCTGGCTTGATTCCTACGCAGGTATTAACCTGATCAGGTTCAACGGTACTCATGCTCAATTCCTGATAATGATAAAAGGAATCACATGATCTCAGCGAGGCATTACTCGCGCTCCGTCAAGCGAGGCTAAAGCTTAGCTCAGTTTAGGCAGAATAAACAGGTCTAAATCGCTCAACTTTAAGCGAGGATTGATTTAGACATGGTCCTACTGATTGAAGGTGAAACTGATCCCAACTAGATACAGATGGCATCGGTAAAGCAGTCCTTATCGTATTTTTGTGAGGGCGGACTGATCTGGGCATAGTACAGAATCTGTTCTGCTTCCGAACGGTTTCTATAATCGGCAGGCAAGGTTTGCTGGCGCTGTTCCGGAGTCATGTCCAGAAATTCCAGAAACAGGCGTGCCTGTGTGGACAGCGTTGATTTCTGGCCACTCGACAGCCCGATAATGGTTTCCAGATGACTGGTATCGACCGCATAACGATCACGATAATCTTCAGACACCGGTGATTGCTCGGTACCTCTAAACAGAAAATAGGTATATTGCTTCAGCAGATATTCAGCATCGCGTTTATAACTGCTATTCGGATAAGTCTTGAGATAGTCTTCCCAAAGCAGGCTGCGGGCTGCAATATCAGCGGCTTCAATCTGCAGGCGTTTTTCCACCAGTACTGGTTCCATATTCTGTTCCGCCAGATTTTCAATAAAGGCTTTTTCAGCGGCCGGTAAATAAGGAGCAAAAATACGCGCTAGATATTCCGGACTGCGGCGATAATGTAAAGTGCCATCTCCCAGATCCAGGAGTTCTACATAAGCCTGCCCCTTGTGTTTTAACAGATACTGGTCACGTGAGGTAAGCTGTTGAAAATGCGCATGCTGAATGGTCGGATGCTGGGCCATTTCCAGTGCATACTGCTCAAAGGCGCGTTGCTGAAATTCGGTGCGATCCACCTTTAAAAAGCGCTGATACATTTCGGTAGAGCGCTGCATCAGGTGCTTCTGCTCAGCCAAGTCCATCAACGGCAGGCACACTTTAAGATCCTGATTAATCTGTTCCAGCGCAAAAGTCGTACGCTGGTCATTAATCTGGGACATGTTTTTTTCAATATTCTGGCACATGAGGCTAAAGTCATTGACTGGACTTTGCGTTTGCTTTGCCTCAGTCTGTTCGACCTGGATCTGTGGATCTGAAGGCTGTTGGCAGCCCCCAAGAAGCAGCACGCTACCAGCAATCAAACAGGCTTTGAATATCGACGGGAATGGCATTAACACTATGCTTCAGGACTCTGTATATAGGTGAATTCAGAAAATAACGGCCTTACTGGGAGGTATATTGTATAGATCAAATTAAAATACTATGTTTAGTATTGTGAATTGCTTTGTTACATTGCAGACAGAGATCTTGAAAATTGAATTAATCGTGAATAAAACGCGATAGTTATATTAAAAAGTTAATAAAAATCATACGTAAAAATTCAAGAGATCTCTTTAGTATGGCTGAGCTTAAAGTGCCAGAATTTTTTAATCTGAATGGCTGTTAGGGGTGAACACTATAAAATGAAATTAAAACTCAGTGTCATGGCCGGTTTATTGCTATTAATTAGTCCGGCGATTTTTGCCTTGGACTTAAAAGAAGCGTATGCGCGCGCCCAGCAAAATGATCCGAACTGGCAGGCGAATGTGTTGCAGTATCAGGCTGATCAGCTCAATCTGGGGATTGCCAGCGGCAATTTGCTGCCGACCGTGACTTTGTCTGGAAATGTGACCCGTAAAAACCAGTCCGTCAACAACTTACAGCCTGAAGGTTTGCCTGCTGAATTTGGTGAGTTGCAAAGTTCCAGTACAACCAGCCGTCAGGTGGCCTTAACCGCACGCCAACCTTTATTTCGCTGGGATGCCTGGCAAGGTTATAAGCAGGTCAAGACCTCGGTCGAACTCAGTGAAGTCAATCTGCGTCTGCAAAAACAGCAGCATATTTTACAGGTGGCCGAAGCCTATTTTAATGTCTTGCGGCAGCAGTCTTTGACTACGGCTTATTTACAGGAAGAGCAGGCGCTGTCTGAACAGTTACGCATGATGAATGCTAAGCTGAAAGAAGGTTTGGTGGCGCGTAGTGAGGTCAGTGAAGCCAATGCCCAGTATCAAAGTGCCCAAGCCAACCGGATTTCGACTCAAGTTCAGCTGGTACTGGCCCAAGAACAGCTGGCACAGTTAATCGGCCCTTATCAGGAAAATCTGGCGGTATTACGCAACGATTTCCAGTTCCAGAAACCGGTTCCAAGTGATATGCAGTCCTGGACCGAATTAGCACAAAGCCAAAATCTGAATATTCTGCAAGCGCGTCTGCAAAAGCGCTATTCTGAAGATGCCAAACGGGTCGAACAGGCTGCGCTCTATCCGCAGGTCGAAGCGGTCGGAACCTATGGCTATTTAAAGCAAAGTCCGGCTACGATCATGTCCAGCAATGGAGATTTCGACCAGATTGGGGTGGAGGTGAACTGGAATGTATTTAGCGGTGGACGCACGCAAAAAAGTATCCGTCAGGCCGGCGTTAATGTGCAAAAAAGTGAAGCGCAACTGGATGCAGCCATCCGTAAAGCCAATACCGATGTGAAACAGTCCTTTATGCAGGTAGAAACCGATCAGGCCAAACTGAATGCACGTAAAGCCGCGATGGACTCTTCGGAAATTGTCTCACAAGCGTCCAGAGCCCAATATCAGGAAGGCTTAAAAACCATGGTCGATGTGTTGCTGGCACAGCGTAATGCCTTTTCTGCCAAGACCGATTATTTGAATGCCAAATATGATTATCTGTTGCATGTGCTGCAATTGCAGGCCTCGGTCGGGCAGTTAACCGAAAAGGAACTGGCAGAGCTGAATGCCTGGCTGATTGAATATGATTCGCCTCAGCCTCTATGAGGCTACTATTGTCATCAAACTTTCATCATAGATATGCTTTAATATGATTTATTATTGATCATTGTCCTCTATCGTTCAGGAGTAGCTTTCCTTGTGTCCAAATAATCCTGTATTAAGTCATCACATTTCTTCGCAATTTAATGAAGAACTGCAGGACGTAAATACCAAATTCATGACGATGGGCGGACTGGTAGAACAGCAGGTAGCTAATGCCATTCATGCCCTATTGGACACAGATGTCTCAATGGCAGTAGATGTGCAGTTTCAAGATAATGTCGTCAATCAGATGGAACGAGATATTGATGAAGCGCTGACCCTGATTCTGGCGCGCCGTCATCCTGCCGCGATTGATTTACGTATGGTGCTTGCCATGTCCAAGGCCAATACCGATCTGGAACGGATTGGCGATGAAGCCTCGAAAATAGGCCGAATTGCACAAAGCTTATGTGAAGAGGGCGGCTCACCGCGCGGTTATATGGAAACCCGGCATATTGGCAACCAGGTGCGGGTGATGATTCATGATGCACTGGATGCTTTTGCACGTCTGGATGTAGACCAAGCCTTGAAGGTTATGTTGGCAGATGCTGATATTGACCGTGAATATCAGTCAGCCACACGTACTCTTATGACCTATATGATTGAAGATCCACGGCATATCAGTCGTGTCATCAATGTATTGTGGGTACTGCGTTCGCTTGAAAGAATTGGCGATCATGCCCGGAATATCTCGGAACAGGTGATCTATATGGTCAAAGGTTTTGATGTGCGTCATACTAGTGTTGAAGAAATCGAACAGAAAGTTCAGCGTTAAACGTTCCAGACTTAAATAAAAAAACCTCCAGCTCGGAGGTTTTTTATTGGGATAGAAAAGCTAACTATGAGTTTCTTCCTCAGCATCATCTTCAAAAGTTTTGGCAATTTTTTCAATATTTAGGCTCTTGGCCATCGCATCAAAGATTTCCTTATATACGCCTTGCTGATGATAAAGCTGATCGTGTTCACCATGTTCAGCAATCGTTCCTTCTTTCATCACATAGGTATAATCTGCATCAATAATCTGCGACAGGCTATGCGAAATGATGATCACGGTACGGCCTTGCTTGATCTGGTCCAGACTTTGTTTGATCTGTTCCGTGGCAATTGCATCCAGACTCGCCGTCGGTTCATCCAGAAAAATGATCGGTGGATTTTTCAGGAACATCCGTGCCAAGGCAATCCGTTGCTGCTGGCCGCCAGACAGCATCAAGGCATCGCTGTCATAGCCATCCGGTAACTGTAAAATCTGCTCATGAATCGAGGCTTTTTCTGCCGCCTCAATTACATCTTCCATTGAGGCAGTAGTTTTGCCGTAACGGATATTGTCAAAGATGGTGCCCTGAAAAATATGGTTTTTTTGTAAGACCAGACCAATATGATCGCGTAGATATTGGGTGTCATAATCTTTCAGGTCAATGCCATCCAGTTTGATCTGGCCTTGCTGTGGTTCATAAAATTTATCCAGCAAACTGATCAGGGTGGATTTTCCGGCACCCGATAAGCCCACCAAGGCGGTAATTTTATTGGGACGAATTTCCATATCAATATCTTTCAGGGCATGGTGGCCGTTTGGATAATAAAAATTCACGCCACTCAGTTCAAATTTTCCTTGGACAATCGGTTTCTGCTGACCGCTTTGTTCAATTTCATCATCTGCTTCCAGAATCTTGAAAAAGCTTTCTGAATAGATCATGGCGTCATTTACTTCATCATAAATCCGGTGCAGGGATCGGATTGGGGCAGAGACATTATTAAATAGCAACACATGAAACATGATCATGCCAATACTCATCTGGCCATCCAGCACAAAGTAGGAGGTTAGAATAATGATGAGTACAATCCCGATCTGTTCCAGAAAAGTTTTCAGGCCATCAAACAGGAAACTGGTCTGGCGGGTTTTCATCTGATTGTCGGTCAGTTCACGCTGTAAACCGAGCTGCTTTTCCGATTCAATCGATTCGCGGTTAAAGGATTTGATCACAGTAATCGAGTTGATGATGCTGAGAATGCCCTGACTCTTTTTCTCCCGACCATCGCGAAGACTGCGGCGCCAGCCCCCCAGCTTTTGCGCCTGTTTATAGGTCAACCAGAAATAGATCGGGACAATGGCAGTCGCGACCAGACCGACATAAACATTGGCATAATACATTAACCCCAAAGCCACAATGGCACTGGTAAATAACGGTAAAATATCAATAAAGAAGATCTGAACGAGACGGGTCAGTGAACCAATACCACGGTCAATCCGGGTCTGTAATTTACCGGCCTGATTATTTTCCTGATTAAAAAATTCCAAACGATATTTTAAAAACTTTTCAATAATCCCTTGGGCCAGATCCTGAGAGACAAAAATTCGCAGTTTCTCTCCATAGAACTTCTGCCCGAACTGGACAAAGGCATTAATAATTTCTTTGCCGAGCAAAATTGCCGAAATCGTGATCAGAATATGCCAGCCTTGCTCCAATCCTTGACCGGCTTCGAGTAGCGAATTGATGCTGTCGACCGCATATTGCAAGGTAATGGCATTGACCTGTGCGGTGAATGAGCCAATCAGGGTCAGAATCAGCGTGGCAATCACCAGCAACCGGTAAGGCTGAACAAAGGGACGAAGTTTCTGAAACAGCTGCCATAAGTTCATAAAAGGATTATTTTTATTGTGAAAGTTGAATTCAGTCTAGGCAGGAATCATGCCAGCCACAAGCATAAATGTTGTAGTCATTTGTGAAGAGCAGTTGTAATCCTTTAGGTCGAATGTCAGTATTTTCATGTGGATACTGGATCTGATTGATATGACGCTCGATTTATTTGCACCCCAGCCGCAAGCCAATGTATTACCTTTTGATGGGGTAGTGGAGGATTATGGCCTGATTTTGGATGAGGGACAAAGCCAGCAGTATCTACAGCATTTTCTCAGTCAGCTGGCCTGGCAACATGATGAAGTGCATTTATTTGGCAAGCACCATGTCACCGGCCGCCAGGTGGTCTGGTATGGCGATGAACATTATCAGTATCGTTATTCTGGTACGCTCAAACAAGCTCAGGTATGGACACCCGGATTATTCCGTTTAAAGCAGCATATTGAAATTCTGGTCGGTCATCCCTTTAATTCCTGTCTGGCCAATTTGTATGAAGATGGTTCCCAAGGCTTGGGCTGGCATAGTGATGATGAGCCGGCGTTATATACAGGTACTTCTCGGGAAAATGTCATTGCTTCTCTGAGTCTGGGAGCCACCCGCAAAATGAGCTTTAAGCATAAAATTTGGAGCGATAAAGTCGATGTACTCTTACACAGTGGACAACTGATTGTGATGCGAGGTGCGACACAGCAACACTGGAAGCACAGTATCAGCAAAACCAGCAAAGTTTTAACACCAAGAATTAACCTGACTTTTCGTTATTTTTATCCTTAAGAAGCATTTTGGAGCATAAAAAAGCACCCTGACGGATGCTGATTTAAAAAATTTTCAAAACAGATTAAGGCGTGATTCCAGCAGGATGGCGATACCAGCTTTCAATCAACAAGGTAGCCGCAATACTGTCGGCAGAGAGTTTTTTGCCGCGACCTTGAGCCTGATAATGATCCAGTTCATCGCGTGCTTCACGGGTAGTCAAACGTTCATCTACCATCCAGGTTTCAATATTGGTCTGATGACGTAAACGGCGGGCAAATTTTCGCGCCCGTGTCGACAGCTCGGATTCACTATCATCCATATTCAATGGCAAACCGACCAGAAATAAATTCGGTTGATGGCTTTTCACGATTTTGAGCAGCTCATCCCAGTTGGGGATACCATCTTTCATGGGAAATAAGGGCAGGGGATTGGCACTTGCAATCAGGGATTGTCCAACTGACATTCCCATTTTTTGTGTACCAAAATCAAACGCCATAATGGTTTGTGGCACGTTTACATCAGGCATGTCCAATCTCGGAAGATAACCAGTTGCGGTCTACACCCATTTTTTTATAGGCAGCGTCCCAACGGTCGTTATAAGGGAGGTTAAAAATCAGATCCATATCGGAATCACAAATCAGCCAGTCACCACGGGCAATTTCCTGTTCCAGCTGGTGTTTGCCCCAACTGGCATAACCGAGGGCAATCTGATAGCGACCGACACCTTCATTATGTGCAATGGCATCCAGAATATCTTTGGAGGTAGTAATGCAGACATTTTCACCCACGGCGATGGAGGAATGCCAGGTCGGCTGACCGGTATGCAAGACAAAGCCGGCCTCAGGGCGCAAAGGGCCACCTTGCAATACTTCATGCGGATTGACATTATCTGCTTCAATATCCAGATCATTCAGCAATTCTTTAATTTGAATGCCGGCAGGTCGATTGATAATGATGCCTTGGGCACCATCTTCATCATGACGCGCGAGATAAATGACCGTCTGGGCAAAAAAATCATCATTCGTATGCGGCGGTGCAATCAGACAACGATGTGTCAGAAACTGTTTGGTCACCTGAGCAGTTCTCCCAAAGTCAGTATGCTATGCAGTCTGAAAAAGTGAAGCATGGCCTACGGGCCTAATTGTAATCACTCAAACAGCGGCTTTCTTCCTGCTAGTTATCCCATAAAATGCTTAGGCTGACAACTTGGATATGGGGTAAATCAGGCATGAACAGGTTAAGGCCGGTTTTAAAATTCCTTTTAAAAAGACCTTCAGTGATTTTATTTAAATGATGGGAGGTGGTTTTAAGCGTTTTTTATTTATGCTAAAACAGCCAGATAAACCGAGTAAAAACTTACTTAAATTTTAATAAAAAATATTAAATATATTGTGGTGGAATGAATTAAATAATAACAATAGATCATTGATGGTTAAAAGTAGACTATATATAGTTTCTTGCTTTTAAATAGAATTTATCTGAAAACTAAAGCAAGTTATTACAATCTCAGCTCATTAATTAAGCTCTAACTATATTTCGATACATAGTTTCTAGTGATTAAAAAATGGTCAATATTAGATAACAAACTATAATATTTGTTTATTTATGTAATAAATTTGCGATATATTGTACAGAATATTTCAATTATTATACAAAATATACATATTGAAACCATATTGCTTTGTTCGTAGAATGCAGAAATTTTCATCTTTAATTTATTTTTTTAATGGGGTTGTTATGCATCATATTTTAAAAGGGACTTTAATTTCTGCGCTATTTTCTGTGTCGGTCACTTCACAGGCAGCAGTATTTAGTAGTTATAATGAAGAAGGTAGTTTTTTCCGTAGTCATTTGAATAGCGCTTTATCTGAAAACCTCATTACTCAGTTTAAGGACAAAGCTGATTCAAAGGATGGAGTTTTATATTTACTTGAACAAGCCCGCTTATTACAAGTTAACCATCAATATGAAGAAAGCCGAGATTATTATAAGCAAGCCTTTACGCTGTTAGAAAAACAAAAAAATCGGGCCAAAATTAGTGTGTCCCGAATGGGGTTTAAGGCTCTTGCCATGGTCAGCAATGACTCTGTAGTGCCTTATCTGGTACCAGCACATGAGCAGGTGCTGGCGCATATTTCCCAAGCTAAAAACTATATTTTCTTAAAGGATCTGGAAGCTGCTGCGGTAGAAATGCGCGTGGCTCAGGGCCTCCAGCGTGAAATCGAATTGTTGCACCAAAAAGAACTAGAAAAGAAAAAAGACAAAGTAGCTAAAAACACGGAAGCAGAGAAGAATCTAAGTGTGCTGGATGAAGCTTTTGTCGGTCTGGACCCCATAGCCGGCAAGATTAAGAACAGCTATCAGAATGCCTACGCTTTTTATATGGCAGCCAATTTATGGGAAACCTTGGGTGAATACAATGATGCCTTGGTTGATTATAAGAAAGCTTATGAGTTACAACCAGATAAGCAAATTTCCGAAGACGTGAAACGTCTGGATCAACTGGTCACACAGCATAAGAAGGGTAGTGTTCCGGTGATTGTATTTATCGAACAGGGAATTGTACCGCAAAAGGTGGAAAATAAAATTGATGTCCCTACACCGGGCGGTTTAATCAATATTGCTTTTGCGACCTATGAACCAAGTACCTATGTGATACCAACTAGCCTGAAAGTGAAAGTCAATAATAAAGCTTTACAAGACAGTTATGTGATTAGTGATATTGGTGCTTTGGCCGTCAAGGACCTCAAAGAAAAAATTATGGCGAATGTGAGCAGTCAGGTGCTGCGCGCCACTGCAAAATATGCCGCACAAAAAGAACTTGGTAACCAGTTTGGTGTGTTTGGTCAACTTGCCGGTAACGTCTTAAATATGGCGACTGAGCGTGCTGACTTGCGTGGCTGGAGTACCTTGCCGAGTAATGCCCAGATTGCGCGCTTAAATTTAACGCCGGGCAAACATAATTTACAACTTTCTAGCGGGAGTGTATCTAGCTCTCCGGTCACCCTAGATGTGAAAGCCAATCAAACAGTGTTTGTCTATGCCCATCATGTTAATGACAAAATTACGGCTAGTGTAAGCACCATTCCACATTAATCATAAATAAGGGAACAATATGAAACGTCAATTTAGCTTTGCTGTACTTGGTTTAGGGGCGCTGTTCATGGTGGGTTGTACCGCACCGAATGCCTTATCTACCCAAACCAATGCCAATAATGAAATGAGTATCCGCACCATTACCAATAATCCGGTATTAACTACGGAAGTCTTTGTGGAACGTGTGAATATGAGCTTGGTTGGTGATTTAAAGCGTGCTTCAATCGCGATCAAAAATCGCCGTTTTAACAATAAAGATTTTAGCTACAAGATTGTTTGGGTGGATGCACAAGGTGTGGAAGTTAATCCTGAAGGTGCCATCTGGAAGCCGATCCAGTTAACCGGACGTGAAACCAAAGGTGTGCAGTCCTTGGCGCCAAATCCATCTGCTGTTGATGTTGTTGTGTATTTGAAAAAATAAGAGAGACTTGAAATGAACGCAAAATTGATTTTCGCCGCATTGGCAACTACGACACTGCTTAGTGGCTGTGCCTCTACTGGTTCAGTAAGTTATGGTGATGCCCAAGCAGTCGAAACCTTAACCACAGACTTTGGTTCAACTGACTTGCAAATGATTGCAGCCAAAATGGTGGATGACATGTTGATGTTCCCGCCAGTGGTGCAAATGACCCAAAACCGCCGTCCGGTCATTGTCCTTGATCGGATTCATAACAAAACCCAGGAACATATCGATACCGAATCGATTACTGACAGTATTCAGAACAAACTAATCAATTCTGGAAAATTTCGTTTTGTTGATATGAAATCGGTGAATGCGGTGGCACAGCAGCTAGCTTATCAAAAGCAAAGCGGTATGGTGAACCAGTCAACAGCAGTACGTGCCGGTGGTCATATTGGTGCCGAATTTATGCTAAATGGCAACTTGTCGAGTATTGTGAAGAATGCCGGTGGCAAGAGTGATGTGTATTACAAGTTCACTTTTAAATTGCAAAACCTGCAAACTGGTATCGTAGAGTGGACTGGCGAGAAAGAAATCCGTAAGGCAGGCAAACGCTCGACTTTTGGTCTGTAATTTCAATGAAGGTCACTGTGCTTTTGGCACAGTGACTGTAGAAGAATATAATATGAAAAAAATATTACTTGCAGGCCTGTTGTCTGGATTGTTGAGCGCTCCGGCCTTTGCAGCCATTAAAGAAGTGGTTAAAGAAGCCAGTGGAAGTGGTCCAACTCAACACCAGGCGATTTCTGAAGCCTTATTAATTGCTGTGCAATCGGTAAATGGTGCTTCAGTTTCTTCCCAAATGAATTATGAAGAGACTGTTTCTGTATCGGTGAATAATCAGGGCTGGAGTTATAACGGTAAAGTTTCACCAGTTTTTAGTGTGGCAAATCAAGGTTCAGGTTCAGTGACCAAGTTTCAGGTGCTGAGTGTGACGGGTGCAAAAAATAATTACCGTGCCAAAGTTCGCGCACATGTGGTGAAGTTTGAATCGACTGTACAAGACCAGCATTTGCGCAGGATTGCAGTATTGCCATTCCAGATGGCCGAGAAAAATAACCGACTGGGCAATGACACATCTGCCTATGAGTTTAGTCAGGAATTATCCGATACTTTAGGAAATTATCTGGCTCAAAGCGGACAGTTGAGTGTGGTAGATCGTCATTATCTGGATGAAATGCAGTCTGAAAATGCATTCCTGTATTGGGATGGTGCACCGCATGAGCTGGCGCGTATCGGTCAGAAAGTTGGAGCAGACTATTTACTGGTGGGACGAATTAATGATCTGTCTAGTGCCAGCCATCAGCAAATGTATGGTTTGAATGCCGGCGCTGAACAAGTGCGTTTAAGCTGGCGTGTCATTGAAGCCAATACCAGTAAAGTGGTAGCAGCGGGCACTTTCAATCGAACTCTGTCTAATTTAATGACACAGAATATTCTGACCAATAGTTTAAATGACAGTACGGCGGATAAAATTGCTCAGGGCTTAAACCCGGAAATTTTACAGGGCTTAAAATTACAGCCTGTACAGTCTCAGACTGGTCAATCTTATGATTCATCACCGGGCTATGAAATGACGCCAGGTTCAAGCGATCAACCTGTAAAATGGTAAGTTAATATTAGTTCGAATGATTTTTAACACATAAAAAATCTCTGACCTAAATGCAGGGACTTTTTATGTGTCGCTTTACAAGTAGCTCAAGCCTGCTGAAATTTCAGCTGACGTAACTGGCGGGCATGTTGCAAGGTGGTTTCACTAATCTCTACACCGCCTGTCATTCTTGCAAGCTCCTGAATAATTTCATTTTCCTCAAGGTCAATGATTGTGCTGCTGGCAGGATCAGTCTGCTGTTTTTTTACCAGTAGATGCTGATCAGATTGTGCTGCCACTTGTGCCTGATGGGTAATACACAGAATCTGTACATGCTGGGCCAGATCGGCCAGTAAACGCCCGACAATCTCTGCGGTACCACCACTAATCCCGACATCAATTTCATCAAAGACCAGCACTTCAGCTTCGGTTTTTTCCGCATTCATGACTTGCATCACTAGCGCAATACGCGAGAGTTCACCGCCTGATGCAACCCGGGCCAAAGGCTGTGCCGGAATGCCTTTATTGGCAGTAAACAGCAATTGAATAAAGCTGAGACCTTCACTAGAGGGATGCTCCAAAGGCTCAAACTTGAACTCAAAATGTGCTTCAGGCAATGCCAGTTGTTTGACCTGCTCAGTGAGCTGCTTGGCCAACGGTGCTGCGGCTTCACGGCGAATCTGATCCAGATGTTGGGCTTTATCCAGAAACTCCTGATAAGAAACCGCGACCTGTTCAGCCAGTGTTTCCGGATCTTCCAGTTGATGCAGCTGTTCTAATTCGGTTTGCCAGGCTTCATATTCTTCTTTGAGTAATTCTGGCTGGGTACGATATTTACGTGCCAGACGATGGAAGATTTCTAAAGTCGAATTTAGTACTTCCATGCGTTCCGGATCAAAACTCTGCCGATCCATAAACTGGCGTAAATTCGCTGCTGCATCTTCAAGTTCGCTTTGGGCATTCAGCAGGGAGGTGTAAATTCCGGAAAGCTGTTCGCTACGACCGGCATGTGATTCCATGCGACGTAGAATGGAAGCCAGTTCTTGGGAAATATTCTGTTCGCCTTCATCCAGACTATTCAGGCTATAGACACAGTCCTGCATGATCGCTTCATGATGGGAAAGCCGGTCAAATTCCTGTTCAATCTCCTGATAATCCGTCTGAACAATGTCTTCCAGTTCTTCTAGCTGCAGTTCCAAGGTTTCCATGCGTTGCTTACGGGTCGCTTGTGCATCTAGCGCTGCCTGATGCTGACGAATATTTTTCTGCCAGGTGCTATAAGCGTCCCGCACTTCCTGAGCTGGTGTATAAAAATTGCTATAGCGATCCAGCCAGTGTTTTGGATAAGGTGGTTCCAGAAGTTGCTGCTGGCTATGCTGGCTATAAAGTTGTACCAGTAAACGCCCAATTTCTTTCAGTTCAGACAGGCTGCTCGGACGTCCATTGATCCAGGCCTTGCTGCGGCCAGTGGCAAAAATCACCCGGCGTAAATGAATTTCACCTGACTCATCATCCAGTTCATGTTCTTTTAACCACGCGGCTTCAGGACTGTGTTCCTGATAGCTAAAACTGGCAGTGACATCGGCTTTTTCTGAGCCATAACGCACATAATTGGTATCGGTTCGCTCACCCAAACAAGCAGACAATGCATCCAGTAACAGGGATTTACCTGCACCGGTTTCACCGGTTAAAACGTTAAAACCTTTATCAATATCAATAGCAAGATGCTCGGCTAAAGCAAAATTGATCAGAGTTAAATGTGTCAGCATAAACGCATCCGGGCTGCGAAAAGTTTGATTGAAATAGCCTGATGTTGGATTGGGGTCACAACATGGCTGTGATTATTATAAATCAGGATGAATCAATTTCATTCTATCTTAAATTTTAACGATTCATATATGCTTATTTCACTGTATTTTCGCAAGAAGCTGACTCAGAAGTCCGTTAATTCACTGCTGATTTTCATATTTTTGACATCCCCAATCTTTAAATTAATGACTCAATTCAGCTTATTTCAAAAGAGAATGCACAAATCGAAACTGAAGCTCATCTACCAGCAAAATACAGGCCAAAACATCCTACAAATAGAAGGGATTCAGCGATACAGAATATTTTATCGGCGTCGATAAACTTCGATTGATTAGTTGAGGGTGCACATTTAAACTACAGCAATCAAAATATTACAAAATGCTTTATCTGGAGAAATCGCATGTCAGCTCAGTTTGATCATGTATCTGTACTTAAAAAATCTAATGTATATTTCGGCGGGTTGTGTATTAGCCACATTGTACAATTTGAAGACGGGACCAAAAAAACGTTGGGTGTCATTCTGCCATCAGAAAATGCCTTGACCTTTGAAACACATGTTCCTGAGCGCATGGAAATTGTTTCAGGTGAATGCCGTGTTCAGATTGGCGATAGTGAAGAAAGTGAGTTGTTCCGTGCGGGACAGTCTTTCTATGTGCCGGGCAATAGCCGTTTTAAAATTGAAACCGATGATGTGCTGGACTATGTCTGCCATTTTGAAGGTTAAGTCCAGATTCAAGATCAGTGCAAACCGTGCAAGAAATTTCAGTGCGAATCGGTTAAACTAATCAGCCATAGAAATCCTGTGAAGTCAGCTTTACGGGATTTTTCTTTTTTATATAACTAATCTAGAGGTCGTTCATGGCAAAACCTGAATATTTTTATGGCGTACATTCAGTGGAGTCATTGTTAGAGCTTGAGCCTGAACGTGTCTTGACATTATTCACTCTCAAAGGACGCGATGATCAGCGTTTAAAGCGTGTGCTGGAACTGGCTGAACCGTTTGGGATCAGTGTGCAGCAAGCCAGCCGTGACAAACTGGAGAAATTGGCCGGGCAACCGTTTCACCAAGGCGTGGTCGCTGCGGTACGTGCTCATCCAACCCTGAATGAAAAAGATCTTGAATCACTGTTGAGCGCAAATCCTCAAGCGTTGTTATTGGCCCTGGATCATATTACCGATCCGCATAATCTCGGTGCCTGTATCCGTACAGCCGCTGCAATGGGTGTGGAAGCGGTGATTGCGCCACGTGATCGTTCAGCTACCCTAACTCCGACAGCACGTAAAGTGGCTGCAGGTGGTGCGGACAAAGTCAAATTCATTCAGGTGACCAATCTGGCGCGTACTTTGGGTCAAATCAAAGAAGATTTTAATGTTCGTGTTGTGGGTACCATGCTGGATGAAAAAGCACTACCGATCCAGAATTTTGATTTCACCGGTACCGGCGTCTGTGTGGTGATGGGTGCGGAAGATACTGGCCTACGTCCGATTACGCAAAGCCAATGTGATCAGACCGTGTATATCCCGATGGCAGGTAATCTGCAAAGTCTGAATGTCAGTGTGGCTACAGGTATGGCACTGTATGAAGCCTGCCGTCAGCGTAACCTTTAATTGATGATGGCATTGTCAGACCGTACCCAAGGCTATGTTTTTTTAGTTGTTACCATGTGCATCTGGGGCGGTTTTACCTTAACGGCCCGCCTGAATGCACTTTGGCAGATCAGTGCCTGGGATATTGTGGCCTTGCGTTTTTCTCTGGCCTTCCTGATTCTGATGCCGATCTTGCTCTATCGTAAAGAGGCCGCTTTTTTACTGAAAAAAGAGCCTTTTATTTTAGCGATGATTGGTGGGGTGATTTACTGCCTGTTTGCCTATAGCGCTTTTCACTACGCACCTACCGCCCATGCTGCAATTTTCTTGAATGGCTGTATTCCAATCTGTACCGCGATTATGGCTTTTTTTCTGATGGGGCAGGCTTTTGATAAACATACCTGGGCCAGCCTGATCATTATGATCGTAGTACTATGTCTCATGAGTATGCTGATGTATAGGGAAACTGGTGTGGCCTTTGGAGCAGGAGACGGACTGTTTTTTATTAGTGCTATACTTTGGGCGATTTTTACCGTTTTATTGCGTAAATATCAGCTAACTGCATGGCAGGCAATGTGTGGTGTCGCGATCTGGTCGGCAGTGGTTTATGTGCCGATTTATCTGCTATTTTTACCGAAAAACCTGAGTGTGCCTGAACCCGAGCATTTACTGTTTCAGACCATTTTTCACGGCATATTTGTGGTGATTATTGCTACTTTAAGTTATGTAGAAGCCATCAAGCGTCTTGGTGCATTTAAGGCAGGCAGTATTACCAATCTTGCACCTTTTATTGCGGCAATTCTGGCTGTACCTTTATTAAATGAAACTTTAAGTCTGGCCATGGTGTGTGGCCTGATGGGTATGGCAGTTGGGGCCTTACAGCCATGGCGCTGGTTACAGCATCAGGACAGTCTAAGCCGAAAATTAGCAGAACAAAAAAAACAGTCTTAATCAGACTGTTTTTTTTATGCTTCAGCTGGCTGCCATGTTTAAATATTTTTGATGTAATAGTCTGAGATGAGCATAGAGATGATCCAGATGACCATCATTTAGGACAATATCATCGGCCATGGTCTGCTTTTGTTCGCGGGACATTTGGGCAGCAATGATATTGCGAATTTGTTCGATATTCTGCCCGTCGCGTTGTGAGGCCCGCTCAATTTGCAGTTCGATTGTGGCATCAATCAGTAAGGTATGCTGAGTGAGTTCGTGCTGATTGGTTTCGAACAGTAGAGGAGAAACCAGAATGGCATAGGGACTTTGCGCAGCATGTAGTTGCTGGATAATGGAAGTGCGAATTGCCGGATGGGTAATACTTTCCAGAGTTTTGCGTGCTTCAGGAGACTGGAAGATATATTCACGCAAGGCACGACGATTCAGTGAACCATCGGCAAGCAATACCCAATCGCCAAAAGCCTGCTGAATCTGGGTCAGTGCAGGCTGGCCAATCGCGACCACTTCACGCGCTACCACATCGGCATCGACTACCGTGATCCCTTGTGCTTCAAACCACTGACTGGCAGCAGACTTGCCACTGCCAATCCCGCCGGTTAAACCGAGTACAAATTTCAATTTACTGACCTAAATACACTTTCATAATTTGTTCACCCCAAAGAAAAGCGATCCAACCGACAATAGCAATATAAGGACCAAAAGCAAAAGGCTGATTTTCCTTGCGAACTTTTAGCAGAATGATGCCAATAATCGCACCTACCAGGGAAGACAGCAGCACAATTAAAGGCAGTAATAATGGACCCATCCAGGCACCCAAAGCCGCAAGCAATTTAAAATCGCCATAACCCATGCCTTCCTTGCCGGTGATGATTTTAAAGACATAATACACCACCCACAAACACAGAAAGCCAATGATATAGCCCCAGATGGCAGCGCTCGGTGAGGTATAGAGGGCATAACTATTGACGCCCAGACCCAGCGCGGCCAGGGGCAGGGTATAACGGTCCGGCAATAACTGGGTGTCAAAATCAATAAAAGTCAGTGCAATTAAGACATAAGTCAGAATCAGGCCAAATAACATCTGGACAGTCGGACCAAAAACAGCCACCACCATCAGCGCACAGGCCGCGGTCAGAAGCTCAATCAGTGGATAGCGGATACTGATGGGATTCTGGCAGTTGCCGCACTTGCCGCGCAAGACCAGCCAGCTGATAACTGGAATATTCTGGTACCAGCGGATTGGCTGATGACATTTAGGGCAAGTCGAAGCGGGTTTGCTTAAACTTAATTTCGCTTCATCAATCACCGGCTGTTCCGGATGCAAAAACATCTGGCAATCGGTACGCCATTCCTGTTCCATCATCTTGGGAGTGCGGTAGATCACCACATTCAGAAAGCTGCCGATACATAAACTAAAAAGCCCAACTGCGATATACAACGCCGTTGGGTTTTGAATAAAATAAGAAATAATATTACTGAACAAGATATTTAACCTGCTGATTAGCCAACGACTGAACCCATTTGGAAGATTGGAAGATACATGGCAATTACCAGACCACCGACAAGAACACCTAGAACAGCCATAATCAATGGTTCCATCATCGAGGTTAAGCCATCTACTGCATTATCAACTTCATTTTCATAATGGGTAGCAACTTTATCCAGCATGGCATCTAATGCACCTGATTCTTCACCAATTGCGACCATTTGGATGGCCATGGAAGGAAACTTGTTGGTGACCCGCATGGCAAACTGTAGCTGTTGACCAGTAGCGACATCTTCACGGATTTTCATCACAGCATTTTCATAGACTACATTATTGGTGGCGCCGGCAGTAGATTCTAGTGCATCAATCAAGGGTACCCCGGCTGCGAAAGTCGTGGCCAGAGTGCGACTATAACGGGCAATAATCGCCTTATACACCAGATCCCCGAAAATCGGTGCCTTGAGCGCTGCTTTATCCAGAAAATCACGGAATTTTTTACTGCGTTTTTTGGCTTCTAAAAATGCTGTAATCGCTATCCCGATACCAATAATTAATAGGAACCAGTATTGCTGGAACCAGTTAGACATGTTGACAACCAGTTGTGTAAAGGCGGGAAGATCAGCACCAAAGCCTTGAAATAGTTCTTGGAATACAGGAACAACCTTAACCATTAAGATGATAGTAACAGCAATAGCTACCACTATGACTGATATAGGGTATTTCATAGCTTTTTTGATTTTTTGCTTGAGCAGTTCGCTTTTTTCTTTATAAATTGCTACACGATCGAGCATAGTTTCAAGAGCACCCGATTGTTCACCTGATTCAACTAAAGAGCAAAATAAATTATCAAAATACTGTGGATATTTACGCAGTGCTCCAGCGAAAGTGTTACCCCCCTCGACTTCACCTTTAATTCCCAGTACAACTTCACGCATGGATGGATTTTCCAGACCTTCTGCGACAATCTCAAAGCCTTGTACCAGTGGTACCCCGGCTTTCATCATGGTCGCCAATTGTCGGGTAAAAATCGTAATATCCAGTGTTGAGACTTTTTTCTTCATCAAGCCTTCGAGAATATTTTTTTTCTTTTCCCGAATGGTCTTGATGCTGATACCTTGTTTTCGAAGGGTGACCTTGGCCAAAGCCATATTTTTTGCTGGCAATTCTCCCTTGATCTTTGCCCCTTTACGATCAATTCCTTCATAGCTGAAGATCGGCATCATCTGGCCTTTCTTTACTGCTGCCATACCTTTATCCTTATTTTAGATCAGCGCCCGATCATTCGCTGGTGACACGATTGACTTCCTGTAAAGAAGTCACCCCCTGCATCACCTTGACTAAACCTGACCGGCGTAAATTGTTAAAACCTGCACGTGCGGAAGCATCGGCAATTTCAAGTGCATTGCCGTCCTCCATAATAATTCTGGAAATTTCGGGTGTTACTTTCATGACTTCATAAATACCCACACGACCCTTATAGCCTTCACGACATTCATTGCAGCCCACCGGTTCATAAATTTGGAACTCAGGTTGCTGCAAGTCGGTTTCGGTAAAACCCATCTCCAGTAAGCTTTGTTTCGGAATATCGGCAGGTTTTTTACATTGTGAACACAAACGACGCGCCAACCGTTGTGCAATGACCAGGTTGACTGAAGTGGCAATATTGAAAGAAGGCACCCCCATATTGCGTAAACGGGTCAAAGTCTCAGGCGCACTATTGGTATGCAGCGTCGACATCACCATATGACCGGTCTGCGCCGCTTTAATCGCAATCTCGGCAGTTTCCAGATCCCGGATCTCACCGACCATTACGATATCCGGGTCTTGACGTAAGAAGGACTTTAGTGCCGCAGAGAAGGTCAGGCCAACTTTATTATTGACGTTGACCTGATTAATCCCTTGTAAGTTAATCTCGACCGGATCTTCCGCTGTCGAAATATTGGTATCTTCACGATTGAGAATATTCAGACCGGTATACAGTGAAACGGTTTTACCGGAACCTGTTGGACCAGTGATCAGGAGCATGCCTTGCGGTTTGTCCAGCGCTTGCATAAAAAGGTCTTTTTGTTCCGGTTCATAACCTAGTGCATCAATTCCCAACATCGCGCTGGAGGGATCCAGAATCCGCAGTACCAGCTTCTCACCAAACAGGGTAGGGAGAGAGTTGACACGGAAATCAATGGCTTTATTTTTAGAAAGTTTTAATTTGATTCGGCCATCTTGCGGTACCCGTTTTTCTGAAATGTCCATTTGCGACATGACTTTAAGACGTGAAGATAAACGAGTTGCTAGCTGTAGTGGTGGTGTTGCAATCTGGCGTAATACCCCATCGACCCGGTAACGTACCCGATAGATTTTCTCATAAGGTTCAAAATGTAAGTCTGAAGCCCCCATACGGATCGCATCTATGAGTAACTTATTGATATATTTAACAATAGGGGCTTCTTCACCCTTGTTACTGTCATCCTCTTCTTTATTCGGATCAGCAGATTCGACATCAACATCCAGATCAAAGTCTTCATCAAACTCAAAGGTACTTTCTTCGGTAAAATTCTGCTCGATCAGTTTTTCAAGTTTATTGTGTTCAACAATAATGGTTTCAATATTGAGTTTAGTCGAAAAACGGACTGCATCAATTGCTTCGATATTGGTGGGGTTACTGATCGCAACATATAAAATACTGGAATTTTTAAAAATCGGCAGGATGCGATGCTTGGTAATCAGCTTTTCATCAATCGCATCCCGCAAAATTTGGGCAGGATCATAGGCGCTGATATCAAACAGCGGTTCGCCAAATTCAACTGAAATCGTTTCAGCAATGACGGTCGGAGAAAGCTGCTGCTGGTTAATTAACTCAGCCACAATATCGACTTTTTCTTGTTTGGCATGCACCAACGCACTGCGCATATCTTCAGCCGAGATGACGCCTTCCTCGACCAAACGACGAATAAATCCGGTAAATCTTGGCGACCCCTGTAATGCTGTCATGCTATAAATGCCTACTCATCAAATTCTTTTAATTGCTATACTAAAATTATACGTTTGTTACGTAAAAATACCATAGCCAAGAGTGCTGCTAGCTTCCTCATCTCCAGTAAAAGCATGAACTGGTTAGAAGAAGTCCCCATTTTTTTAAGTGATAACAAAAAATAACCATTTTGGATAGTCTAAACCGAGAATGAGTGATAAGAAAACTATTCTTTTAATTTTCCAATTCCGTGTAGAATGTGCCCAATTCAAAATATGTAAATGAAATAGGTTAATTATGTCGGTTTCGACGATTACCCCTTGGGTGATAGGTAACTGGAAAATGAATCCGGTGCAGGCAGAGGCATTGAGCTTGGTGCATGGTATTAAGAATTTGCTGGAAACTGCACCGATTGCCGAAGATCAATGTCATTTAGGTGTGGCACCGATTGCCATTGCCTTAAGCCAGATTCAGGCAGAGCTGTCATCTGCGGTTCGTCCGATTTATACCGTAGCACAAGATGTTTCACGTATTTCAGGAACGGGTGCCTATACCGGTGAAGTCAGTGCTGAATTGTTGGCCGATAGTCAAATTCACTATGTACTAGTGGGTCATTCTGAGCGCCGTGAAATATTTACGGAAAATGCTGATATTTTAAATGCTAAAATCAAAAATGCCTTAAGTGCCGGTTTGACGGTAATTTATTGTGTCGGTGAAAGCCTGGAACAACGTGAATCCGGGCAGGCAGAAGCTGTCGTATTGCAGCAGATTTGTGATATTGCAGCTGTGGTTGAAGCCGAACAATGGAAAAATATCGTGATTGCCTATGAGCCGATCTGGGCGATTGGTACAGGTAAAACAGCTTCTCCTGAAGATGCGCAGGCCATGCATGCACAAATCCGTCAAGGTTTAAGCCAGATTACGGGCTATGGCGAGAGTATGGCGATTTTATATGGTGGTAGTGTCAAGCCGGAAAATGCAGTAGAGTTAGCAGCCTGCCCAGATATCAATGGGGCATTGGTCGGTGGTGCATCACTCAATGCTGAGTCGTTCCATAAAATTGCTCAGGCATTTGCAAATACACAATAATTAGGAGTTCAGCATGCAAACTTTTGTGCTGGTAGTACATATTATCTTAG
>JADHEF010000306.1_pt1 | contig 57394 bp, 56 predicted proteins | sample 8952391 | NCBI WGS metagenome assembly JADHEF01 (sample SAMN16124439, study PRJNA663245) | bioreactor sludge metagenome | isolation source: sludge (nitrite) | place: India:Bengaluru | collected 2019-02-28 | reverse complement strand
GGATTTCAAGGCGTACGGCCTCCTGGGCATCACCAACGATGCTGCCCTTGCCACGCGTATCAGCCGCAAGTTTCGCGGCGCCAACCGCGTGGAAGTGCTCAGTTTCGACGCGGTAGCACGGCGGCTGCCCACCGAGCTGCGTCAAGCCATCGTGGACTGGCGCGAAGGATCCACGCCCGCAGTTGCCATTGCCCACAACCCCGCCACCGCACCCGGCATCCTGCAGATTGCCGCCGATGCCATTGCCGACCGCGCCGCCGCACGCGACCAGCCCGGTGGCGAGCGCTCCATGGCCCGCACCGTGGCGGCCTTCAACGCCATCACCGGCCACGCGCTCAGCGAGCGCGAGGGCTGGTTGTTCATGGCCCAGCTCAAGGCGGCCCGCGCGTGGGGCGGCAACCACCACGCCGATGACTACGTGGATGGTGCCGCCTACTTCGGCCTGGCCGGCGAGGCGGCGGCAAAGGGGCAGCCAGCATGACCACCGAATGCCGCATCTCCCGCGCCGTGGTGCGCCAGGACGAGCACGACCGGCTGGCCAGCCAATACGCCGACTTCATCGCACGTGGCGGCAAGCCACAGGTATTGCCCGGGTTTGGCGCATGCAAGCCGCTGGAGTCCGAACAAGGCCTGCGCAAGCGCGCACAGGAAGTGACCGAGCACCGCCGCCTGCAGCGCGCCACAGCCAAGGCCATCAAGTGAGCAATGCCAATGCCCGGCCCGGCCGCTTCCACCACCGCCTCATCGCCCTGCTGCGCGAGGCCGTGGACGTGCTGCACAACCTGCCCGAAGCCTACCGCCCTGCAGACCTAATCGACAGCCTGCGCTTGGCACTAAGCCGGGCAGATGCACCGCAACCCCATCACCAGGACCGCACCCTATGAGCAGCATCACCATCGAAACCGATGACACCACCGTCGTCATCCACACCCGCGCCCAACCGCTTGCGGTGTTGGATGCGGTCACTGCCGCCCCGCCTGCGCCTTCCCACCCCGCATCCACCAGCGCCAACCACACCGTCACCGACTACGGCTCCGTCATCGACCACGCCGGCGGCCTCGAATGGCAGCGGGAGCCCTTCCCGGACGAGATGACATGGGAAGAATCCGACAAAGCCTGCCGCGCCCTGCAACTGGGCGGCCATACCGACTGGCGGCTTCCCACACGCATCGAGCTGCTGACGCTCGTCGATGACACCCGCTACGAGCCGGCCATCGACACCGAACGGTTCCCCAACACCCCCAGTACCTGGTTCTGGACGTCCACGCCGCGGGCCAGTGCTCCCTCGGGGTTCGCCTGGATCGTCAACTTCAGCTACGGCCTTTCCAACTACGACCTCCGCGACAGCAGCTTCCGCGTGCGTGCGGTGCGTGGTGCGTCCCGTCAGTGATCGGCCTTTCTGCCATCTACCGCTCAAGGAAACCCCAATGACTACTCCCCGCTTCACCCCCTCCGAAGATGGCCTGACCGTTGCCGAACCTGCCCGCGACCTGATCTGGACGCGGGACGACGTGGGCGATGGCCGACTGACGTTCGCCCAAGCGGAAGCCGCCATCGCCAAGCTCAATGCCGAACAGTTTGCCGGCGTCACCGACTGGCGGCTGCCCACGGTCGAAGAGCTGTTCCTGCTGGCCGATCGCACCCGCTTCGATCCGGCGATCGACACCGATGCTTTCCCAACCTGCAAGAGCGACTGGTACTGGACCTCCACGGATGACGCATCGGAGGAAAAGGACGAAGAGAGTGGCAACTCGGAGTTCGCCTGGGTCGTCGGCTTCAGCTACGGCTATTCCTACTACGGCCACCGCGACAACGGCTACCGCGTGCGTGCGGTGCGTGGTGCGTCCCGTCAGTGATCGGCCTTTTTGACCCAGCCCGGACGACGCCATGAGCTTTACGCTGCCACCCATCGCAAAGGCCGCCGAACGCCTGCTGCTGGACATCGAGCAGGCGGTCAGCCGCTTTCCGCGCACGCACCGCTACCCCGCAGGCGAAAGCCTGCGGCAGATTGCGATGACGGTCGCGGAAACCACGCACCGCGCGTGGCGCGAACGGAGGCGGCAAGCCGAATGGGCCTACCGGCTGGTGTGGGCCATCGATGCGCTCAAGATCAGGCTGCAGCTGTGCAGCCAGCTGCGCGCCTTTGTCAGCTTCGCCCAGTTCGAAATGCTGGCACGGCAGGCCAAGGCGCTCGGCAAACAAGCCGGAGGCTGGTATCGCCAGTTGTCCGGCCAGCAGCACCCCACGGGCCAGAGTGCGCACGGCGACCATGCCGATGCGCAGCGTGCCCAGACGCTGAGTACCCGTGGCACCTCCGCATGGGAGGTCTACCGATGACGGCGCCGCGCTATCCCATCACGGCCTGCGCGGCAGAGTCCCAAGTCCACGGGGACGCGGCTCCCTCGGAGTTCGCCTGGATCGTCAACTTCAACAACGGCAATTCCAACAACGACCACCGCGACAACAACAACCGCGTGCGTGCGGTGCGTGGTGCGTCCCGTGAGCGTCAGGGTGCAGAGGGACAGGTCGCACTGCGCGATCTGCACGCCGCGTGGAAGGCCGCGCGGCGGCACAAGGCACCGAGCGCCGGGCAACTGGCGTTCGATGCCCGCTGGGCCGACCGGCAGCTGGACCTGCAGGAGCAACTGCAGGCCGGCACCTGGTCGCCGGGCCCGTCCACATGCTTCGTGGCCACGCGCCCCAAGGCACGGGAAATCCACGCCCCGGCCTTCGGCGATCGCGTGGTGCACCACTGGCTGGTGCCGCAACTGGAGACCATCTACGAGCCATCCTTCATCCACGACAGCTACGCCAACCGCGTCGGCAAGGGCAGCCATGCAGCGGTACGCCGGCTGCAGCAGTTCGTCCATCAAGTACACAGCGGACAGGGCGGCGGCTGGTTCCTCCAGCTCGACATCGCCAACTTCTTCAACCGCATCCATCGCCCCACGTTGTGGGCCATGCTCAAGGAACGCATGGAACGCGGGCACCTGCCGATGCCGGCCCGCCATGCCACCCATGCCCTGCTGCGCCGCTCGCCACTGGATGCTGGCGTGCACATGCTCTGCAGCCTTTCCGAACTGGCCCGCGTGCCGCCGCACAAGCGGCTGGCCAATGCACCGCAGGGATGCGGCATTGCCATCGGCAACCTGAGCAGCCAGTTCTTCGCCAACGTCTACCTCGACCGGCTGGACCAGTACGTCAAGCACACGCTCAAGGCGCGCCGTTACCTGCGCTACGTCGATGACTTCATGCTGGTGCACGAAAGCCGCGAGCAGCTGCTGGCGTGGAAGACCGCCATCGTGGACATGCTGGCCTGCGAGCTGCGGCTGGAATTGAAGGAGGATGCTCCACCGCGGCCTCTTGGCGCCGGTATCGACTTCCTCGGCTACGTCGTGCGGCCCACGCACACCACCGTGCGCCGCCGCGTCGTCGCCCATGCCCGCGCCGCATTGGCGGAGTGGGAAGGCCAGCACATCCGCGCGCGCCACATCCACGCCACACCCCAGCAGCTGCGCGACCTGCAGGCCCGCGCCGCCAGCTACGCCGGCCACCTGCGCCATGCCGACAGTCACCGGCTGCGCCGCGCCCTGCACCACCGTTTCCCCTGGCTGCGCAGCGCGTTGATCAAACGCTGCTTTGCCCTGCGCCACGAAGGCCGCCACTTCCATCTGAGGATCCGCGCCCGATGAACTCTACGACATCAAACCCGGCCAGCACTTCCGCTTCATCGGCGAAACCGACCCATTGGTGCTGGACCGCGTCGACGGCATGTTCGCCCGCTACTGGCACGCCGATGACCCGCACGACGAAGAACACATCCACCTCGCCTACGCCGTGAACCACGTGGCGCTTATGGAGAGCGCGGCATGAATAGCGGGCCAAAGTTCATCGTGCTCGACAAGAGGCAGACGCTGGCCCAATCCATCGTCAGCGACATTGCGACCTTCCTGCCGCTGGCATTCCTCGTGTGGATCTCGCAGGGCAGCCGCTGGTGGACGTTTTTCGCCGGCGTGCTGGCCATCATGTGGGTGCTTGCACGCCTCGCGGCGGCAACCACCAGGCGGCACACGTTCACCGATGCCACCGCCCTGCGGGATTGGGCCGAGCAGCAGGCTGGCAAGGACGCCCTTTGATGCCATCGCCTGCCCGCGCCATCCCCCTGCACACCAGCAAGCGCCTCATCGTCGGCCTGCTGCGCGATGACCTGCTGGATGCCATCAATACCCCGCTGCGCGTGCGCCACGGGCAGCTGCTGGTGGACTACACCCAGCCCACGCCAGTGGTGTTTGCCCGCTGCAACACCGCGCCGGCCGAACCCATCATGGCCGTGTCCACCCGCCCCATGGCGGCCGTGCGCTTACCCGTCCAGGACGAAGGCCTGCGCCTGATGCTGCTGGACATGCACACAAGGCTGGCCGCCCATCGCGCCGGCATCGCCGTCAACGTGTTCCGCAACCGCCGCCAGCAGCGCATGTGCAGGCTGGAAATCGCCATTGCCGATGCCAGCGAATACCCCGTGCGTCTGCACTCCACCCACTACCGCACCCGCTCGCCGTGGCTTGGCCCGGTGAGCGTGGAAACCGGCACACGCATCGGAGCTGCAACATGATCACCCTGCACCCCAACGACAAGCTGGCCGCGCTCGACTGGGCGCCGGCCAAGGCCCGCGAAGCCGCCGCTACCGACGAGATCGTGCGGCTGATGCACATGCCTTCCTTGCAGCAGCTGCGCGATGAGGCGCTGCGGGAGGCGCGCGGTGTCTGACCCCTACCGCGAGTTCCTCGAGCGCAAGGTGAAGCTGGCCACGAACATGGGGTTTTCCGTTGCGCCGGAGGACATTCATCCGATCCTCAAGCCGCACCAGCGTGATGCTGTTCGCTGGGCATGCTCTGGTGGTCGGCGCGCCCTGTTCGAGAGATTCGGCCTCGGCAAGTCCGTCCAGCAGATCGAGATCCTTCGGCTTGCCCGTCGGCATTCCGGCGGCGCTGTCGGCATCGTGGTGCCGCTGGGCGTACGGCAGGAGTTCAAGCGCGATGCCGCAATGCTTGGCGTGGACACCCGGTTCGTGCGAACAACGGGGGACGTCGACCCCGCGTTCAATGGCATCCACCTGACAAACTACGAGAGCGTCCGAGACGGCAAACTCGATCCGAATGCATTCACTGCAGCAAGCCTTGACGAAGCCTCAGTGCTGCGCAGCTTCGGCAGCAAGACCTACCAGCAGTTCCTGACGCTGTTCGACCAGGTGCGCTACCGGTTCGTGGCCACGGCCACGCCGAGCCCGAACCGCTACAAAGAGCTGATCCACTACGCTGGCTTTCTGGGCGTCATGGATACCGGGCAGGCGCTTACACGCTGGTTCAAGCGAGACAGCACGCAAGCAAACAACCTGACGCTGTACCCGCACAAGGAACGCGAGTTCTGGCTGTGGGTGGCCAGCTGGGCATTGTTCCTGCAGCGCCCGTCGGATCTTGGATACAGCGACGAAGGCTATGACCTGCCCGAGCTGACGGTCCATTACCACGAGGTGCCGGTCGATCACGCTGGGGCCGGTGCTGAGCGCGATGGCCAGGGCAAGTTGTTCCGAGACGCCGCGCTTGGCTTGCAGGACGCCGCGCGCGAGAAACGCGACACACTGCCGGCACGAGTTGCCGCGGTGCAGGAGATTGTCGGCAGCCGGCCCGGGGATCATTGGCTTGTCTGGCATGACCTCGAAGCTGAGCGTCATGCGCTGCAGGCTGCGATTCCGGCCGCGACAAGCATCTACGGAGAGCAGGATCTGGACGAGCGCGAACAGGCCGTCATCGACTTCAGCGATGGCCGCATCCCGATCCTGTCGGCAAAGCCGGTCATCGCCGGCAGCGGCTGCAATTTCCAACGTCACTGCCATCTGGCCGTGTACGCCGGCATCGGATTCAAGTTCAACGACTTCATTCAGTCGATCCACCGCATCCAGCGATTTCAACAGGCGCACCCGGTGGAGGTGTGGATCGTCTATGCCGAGAGCGAGCGGGAGGTGCTGGACAACCTGCAGGCCAAGTGGAAACGACACGAGGAGATGGTGGAGAAGATGAGCGAGATCATCCGGGAATACGGCCTCAGCGAAGCCGCGATGGCACAAGTGCTGACGCGCTCGATCGGCGTGGAGCGCATCCAGGCGAGCGGTGATGGTTGGCTGGTGGCGAACAATGATTGCGTGGAAGAGACGCGCGCGATGCAGGACAACAGCATCGACCTGATCGTCACGTCGATTCCATTCGCAAACCACTACGAGTACAGCCCCAGCTACAACGACTTCGGGCACACCGACGACAACGGCCACTTCTGGCGACAGATGGACTACCTGTCACCGCAGCTGCTGCGGATCCTGAAGCCAGGTCGGATCGCCGCGATCCACGTCAAGGACCGCATCCAGTTCGGCAACGTGACCGGTGCAGGCCTTCCGACAGTGAGCCCATTCCATGCTGAGGCGATCTTCCACTACCGAAACCACGGCTTCGACTATCTGGGCCTGATCACTGTCGTCACCGATGTGGTGCGTGAGAACAATCAGACCTACCGGCTCAGCTATTCGGAGATGCTGAAGGACGGGACGAAGATGGGCGTCGGCTCGCCCGAGTACGTGATCCTGCTGCATAAGCCGCAGACGGACCGCTCAAGGGGCTATGCAGACGAGCCGGTGAACAAGGGGAAGCGTGGCGTCACCGACTACAGCCTGGCGCGCTGGCAGATTGACGCACATGCGTTCTGGCGCTCGAGTGGACGCCGCCTGATGACTGCCGACGAGCTTGCCAAGCTCGGCCCGGACAAGCTGGCAAAGCTGTTCACCGAGTTCAGCCTTCAGGACATTTACGACTACGAGACGCACGTGCGCATCGGAGAGGAGCTGGAAGCCCGCGGTGCGCTGCCATCCAGCTTCATGAGTCTGGCACCCGGAAGCCATGACCCGGACGTGTGGCATGACGTCAATCGCATGCTGACCCTGAACGGAGAGCAGACGCGCAAGGGCTTGGAGAACCACATCTGCCCGCTGCAGTTCGACATCGTTGACCGGCTGATTGAGCGGTACAGCAGCAAAGGGGAGACGGTGTTCGACCCGTTTGGCGGCCTGTTCACGGTGCCGTATCGCGCTCTGAAACTAGGACGCCACGGACGCGCATCCGAACTGTCCACCGCCTACTTCATGGACGGGGTGAAGTACCTGCAAGCAGCCGAGCGCGAGATGACCATGCCGGATCTGTTCGCCATCGAAGAGGCCAAGGCCGCATGAAGAACGACCTCTTCCCCCGCGCGCCGCGCCGCATGAAACAGCCGCGGAAGGCGCTGCTGCGCGACGCGCTGACGGCCATCACCGAAGAGAACATCCGCCTGCGCGCCGAAGTGGAATTCCTGCGCAAGCCGTGGCTGCTGCGGATGATCCGGAGGAAGCGCGGATGACGAGTGCGCCCAAAAACCCGAACAGCCCCTGGCGCCGCGGCCCCGCATGCGACACCGGCCGGGCGAAGGCCAGCTACATCAACTACGCGGCGCGCGGGAAGCGCATGCGCCGGAACGAGGAGACGAAACGATGACCACCGACACGAAGGTTGCCGATCTGCCGGAATTGCCGAAGCCGGATTGGACGGCAAAGGACGGAGTATCGGAAGGCGTGTATAGCGCAACGCAAGTGCGTGAGTTCGGCATGGCCTGTTATCAAGCCGCCCTCGCTCGGCAGGAGGCGGTGGAGGACGACATCATCGCAGCCGCAGAGTTGCGCGGGTATCGGCGTAGGCAGGAGGAGGAAGCTGCGCAGGAGCCGGTGGCGTGGTATTTGCCGAGCGAAGATGGCTACGACTCCTGTTTTCGTGATCACCGTACGATCACATCGTGCACCGGCAATCCATGGGCCGGATGGATACCGCTCTACGCCGCCCCACCCGCAGCGCAGGCCGTAGATCTGGAGCCGCTCCCAATAGATACGGCACCGCGTGACGGATCGATGGTTCGCCTGCTTGTCGAGTTCACCGACCACGCAACTGAGGACAAGGACGGACCAGCTTGGACTATTGGTGCCAATAGCCTCGACAACACTGGCGAAGACCTGTGGCAGTTCGCGGGATGGTGCTGGGAGCACGACCACTTCACAGAGGGGAAAGGAACTCCGGTCAGCTGGTTGCCCCTCATCGACCAGCAGGCCGGCAAGGGGGTTCGTCATGGGTGACATGGGCGAGCTGTTCAATGCGATGCGCGAGTACGGAAGAGAGCGCCGTGCGAACAACCGGCAGACGACGCCCGATGTGCTGGCACAGCACGGGATAGCGTTTGAGGCGAAGAATGACGGCGCGCACCTGATAGTGCGGCACGCCGGAAAGATCGCAGATTTGTGGCCGGGCACCGGCAAGTACCAAGTGCGCGGCACAGGGCGCTACCGGCGCGGCGTGTTCAACCTGCTTCGCGACATCGGCGCACTGGCCGGCAAGGGGGTGGATCGTGGCTAAGGCGAACCCAAAGGCGTTCTTCCCCGGCGTGGTCGCCACGATAAGCTACAAGAAGGTCGATGCGTATGCGCAGCGGCAAGCCAGCTTCAAGCCATTCTTCGATACGTGGGAAGAAGCCCACCAGTTCATGCTCGACCGGGCGATGAAAAAGCTCGAACTGGCATCTCGTGAGCTGGAAAGACATCGCAAGCGCCTCGCTTCCGTGCTGGCGATGAAGCCGCCGGCCGGCAAGGGAGGCGCGTGATGGCAGCAAGAAACCGAATGGTCACCGAAGAGCAGGCCCACAAGCTCGCAGAAATGTGGATTTGGGATGCAGTAGCGGGAATCCTTACCGGGAGCACCGCGCCCCGCGACGAGCACGGACAGAAGGCAGCCGACAAGGTCTGCGCGATAGTCCGCCGCGAGCAACAAAGGCTTTATAAGAAATTCGACGCCGAGCTTCACAAATCCAGGGATAACGCCTGAATTAAGCCGCGCCGCGAAGCGGTGTCGGCTTGAATGAGTTGTTAGACCTCACACACTGGAGAAACAAAATGTTGAAAGCCTACCAATGCGACGACAGCGACGTTTACGCGGCGAACGATGCCGAAGAAGCAAAGCGGCTGTGGCGCGAACACGTCGGCGGCGATGAGCCGATGGACGACGACTACCCGCGCGAGCTGGACGATGCGGAGCTGGACAAGCGATACCCCGCGTTTGACGAGGACGAGCGCCCCATCGAAGGCCAAACCACCAGCGTGCGGGAAATGCTCGCGGAACATGGCAGCGAGCCCGGTTGGCTGTGCGGAAGTGACTGGTGAGGTCTAACTAGGTGATATGCGGCGACCACGCCGGCATATCGGATATCAGCCTGCATTTACGGAGCAACGATGGACAGCGACAAGATGCCGACGGTCGAAGAAGAATTCCTCGATGCGTTGGACGTGCTGTGGCGACAGCATGGGAACGAAGATCCCGGCTACAAGGCGATGCTGCCGTTCGTCAAGCAGATCGCTGATCTACAGGCCAAGGTAGCGAATCTGCGCACACTGGTGTCCGAGCAGGACAGCATGTTGGGTCGCAAGGCGTGTGCCGGGCTCAACGCGGACGGCAAACCCAGGTGCATCGAGCTCGCCAAGGTGCAGGCCGAGCGCGATGCGCTGGCGAAGGACGCGGCGCGGTATCGGTGGCTGAGGGACAGTTACGACCCGTCGGTCCACGACGATGACGGCGGCTCATTCATGCGTGCGGCTGGCGATGAACTCGACGCCGCAATCGACTCCGCCATGGCCGAGGGGGAGCGATGAGCGCAGCCGAAAAACTTCCCGAACTGTTCACTGAAGCTCAGGCTGCCGAAATGATGGGCATGGCCGAGGTCACGCTGAGGCGGTACCGCAAGCAGCAGAAGATCGCTTTCATCCGCCTCGGTGGATCTGGCCGTATCCGTTACACCGAACAGCAGTTGCTGCAATTCCTGGAGAACATGACGTGCCCCGCTTCCGCATTGGCGAATACTGGCTCGAACAGCGCAAAGGATCCACAGTCTGGTATCGGGCATGGCTCGATGCGCGCGGATGCAAGCAACGCGCTTCGCTTGGCACAAGAGACGCTGAGGAAGCACGGGTAGCGCTGGCCAAGTGGTACATCGAAAACGCGCAGATGCGCGATCAGCAGCCGGCAGATGTGCTTCTCGACACCGTGCTGACCCGCTACCTGCTGCAGTACGGCGACAGCATCGCGAGCAAGGATTCTGCCAAGCGCGGCGTGGCCATCTGGCGGCAATGGTGGAAGCCCGACGACACGGTGGCTGACGTCACGATTGGCCGGCAGGAGGACTTCATCACGTGGCTGCGCGGCAATGGCTACAGCGAGGGCTACGTGCGGCGCGTGGTGGGCGTCGGCAAGTCGGCAATGAACCGGGCATGGAAGCGCGGGGAGATCACGCAGGTGCCATTCGTGCAGCTCACCCCGGGCGGTGAAGCGTTCCCGCACTATGCGAGCCGCGAACAGATGATCCGGCTGCTCAACACGCCGATGCCGGAACACATATGGGCCTTCATGCTGGTGCGCCTGTGCACCGGGTGCCGGGGGGATGCCGCGCTGGACCTGCAGATGTTCCAGATCGATCGGCAATCCAAGCTCATCAGGCTCAACCCGGCCGGCCGCCGGCAGACGAAGAAGTTCCGCCCCGTGGTGCCGCTGCTGCCAGCGCTCGAGGCCTACGTCAACCAGGCCATGCCGGCCGCCTACGTGGTGCACTGGCACGGCCGGAAGGTGGCATCGATCAAGACGACGTGGCGCAAGCTGCGGATCGCCGCCAGCCTGCCCGAGTGGTTCGCCCCCAAGACGATTCGGCACACGGTGGCCACGTGGCTTCGCCAGCGCGGTGTGCCTGCGTGGGAGGTGTCCGGGTTGCTCGGTCATCATGCCGGCGGCACGACGGACAACTACGCGAAATTCGACCCGACCTATCTCGGCGAGGCGAGGAAGGGGCTGGATGCGATCTTGGCCGACTTGGCCGGCGAGGTGCCGAGATTGGCAGCCTTGCTTGGGGTCAGTGCGGGGTCAGTTGCCAAAGACTCCGCAGACCGTGTTTCCACCGAAACCGCCGTGCCGCATGGGTTTCGAGTGGTGGGCGGTACAGGGTTCGAACCTGTGACCCCTACCATGTCAAGGTAGTGCTCTACCGCTGAGCTAACCGCCCGGTGTCTGCCCCGTACAGGGGCGCGCATTCTAGCCCGCTTTGGCGCCACGACACAAGCCGCCTGCCGGCCGGTCCGTCAGCCGGCCAGCCCGGCCTCGCGCAGGCGATGGATTTGGTCGCGCAGGCGCGCGGCCTCTTCGAACTCCAGATCGCGGGCGTGCTGGTACATCTGCTGCTCCAGCGCGGCGAGCCGGGCCGCAAGCTCGGCCGGGGCGAGACCGGACACGTAATCACCTGCCGTCTCGGCCACCTTGCGCTCCCTGCCGCGCCCGGACTTGGCACCTCCTGATTCCGCATGCGCACCCTCGAGGATGTCGATGATCGGCTTGGCCACCGATTGCGGCACGATGCCGTGCTCGGTGTTGTAGGCCACCTGACGCTCGCGGCGACGGTCGGTTTCGTCGATGGCCACGCGCATCGAGCGGGTGATGCTGTCCGCGTACAGGATGGCCTTGCCGCGCACGTTGCGCGCCGCGCGGCCGATGGTCTGGATCAGCGAGCCGCTCGAACGCAGGAAGCCCTCCTTGTCCGCATCGAGGATCGCCACCAGCGACACCTCGGGCATGTCCAACCCCTCGCGCAGCAGGTTGATGCCCACCAGCACGTCGAACTTGCCCAGCCGCAGGTCGCGCAGGATTTCCACCCGCTCCACCGTGTCCACGTCCGAGTGCAGGTAGCGCACCTTGATGCCGTGCTCGCCGAGGTATTCGGTGAGGTTCTCGGCCATCTTCTTGGTCAGCGTGGTGACCAGCACGCGGTCGCCCATCGCGATGCGTGCGTTGGCCTCGGACATCAGGTCGTCCACCTGCGTGGCCACCGGACGGATCTCCACCTCCGGGTCGATCAAGCCGGTCGGCCGCACCACCAGTTCGACGATCTCCTCGCCCGCCTCGCGCAACTCGTAGGGGCCGGGCGTGGCCGACACGTAGATGCTGCGCGGCGAACGCGCTTCCCACTCCTCGAACTTCAACGGCCGGTTGTCCAGCGCCGACGGCAGGCGGAAACCGAACTCCACCAGCGTCTCCTTGCGCGAGCGGTCGCCCTTGTACATCGCACCGATCTGCGGAATGGTCACGTGCGACTCGTCGCACACCAGCAGTGCATCGGCCGGCAGGTAATCGAACAAGGTCGGCGGCGGCTCGCCCGGCGCCTTGCCGGTGAGATGCCGCGAGTAGTTCTCGATGCCAGAGCAATAGCCCACCTCGGCCATCATTTCCAGGTCGAACTGGGTGCGCTGCGCCAAGCGCTGCGCTTCCAGCAGCTTGTTCTGCGAATACAGCTGCTCAAGCCGCTCCTTCAGCTCGACCTTGATCGTCTCGATGGCCGCCAGCACACGCTCGCGCGTGGTGGCGTAATGCGTCTTTGGGTACACGGTGTGGCGCTGCAACTTGCGCAGGGTCTCGCCGGTAAGCGGGTCGAACAGGCTCAGCTGCTCCACGTCGCCGTCGAACAATTCGATGCGCAACGCCTCGGTTTCCGACTCCGCCGGGAACACGTCGATCACCTCGCCATGCACACGGAAAGTACCGCGATGCAGCTCGTATTCGTTGCGGGTGTATTGCAGGTCGGTCAGGTGGCGGATCAGCTTGCGCTGGTCGACGTGCTCGCCCACCGACAGGATCAGCCGCAGCGACAGGTAATCCTCCGGTGCGCCAAGGCCGTAGATCGCCGACACGGTCGCCACCACCAAGGCATCGCGCCGCGACAACAGGGTCTTGGTGGCCGCCAGACGCATCTGCTCGATGTGTTCGTTGATCGAGCTGTCCTTCTCGATGAAGGTGTCCGAAGCCGGCACGTAGGCCTCGGGCTGGTAGTAATCGTAATAGCTGACGAAATACTCCACCGCGTTGTGCGGAAAGAATCGCTTGAACTCGCCATACAGCTGCGCGGCCAGCGTCTTGTTCGGCGCCATCACCAGCGTGGGCACCTGGATCTGCTGGACGATGTTGGCAATCGTGTAGGTCTTGCCCGAGCCGGTGACGCCCAGCATCACCTGCTTGGCGATGCCCGCCTCGAAGCCCTGCACGAGCTTCTCGATCGCCTGCGGCTGATCGCCGGAGGGCTGGTACGGGGAGACGAGCTGGAATCGGTCACTCATTGTTCTGCCCGCTTGTGCGACTGGCCAGTATAGCCGCGGGCATGCCGACAGCTTCGCACAGGGTTTTCCTACGCGGCACCAAGCCTTGAGGCCGTTATCGGGCTCGCCCTCAAACGGCACAGTCCGCATACCTGCCCAAGTGGAAACCGGGACATGCGCGGCTGGAACATCAATGGCATTTCGCTCGTGGAATTGCTGTCCGCATTGGCCGTCATCTGCATCATGGCCTGCATCGGCGTTCCGGCCTTCAGGTCGACCATCGAGCGACAGCGATGCCACGCCGCCGTGCACATGCTGGCAACGTCTCTTGCACATGCCCGCAATACCGCAATCACACGCAACACGTCGGTGTCGGTATGCCCCGCGTCAGGCGGGAGTGCTTGCGGTGAAACCGTGGACTGGAGCAACGGCTGGATCACCTATGCCGATCCGGGCCACGAACAGCAGCCACGTAACGGGAATGCCATCCTCGGAGCGCAGGAACCAACGCACCCGAGCATCAGCGTGACATCATCGAGCGGACGATTGCGGGTGCGCTTCCAGAGGGATGGCAGGAGCAGCGGCACCAACATCCGGTTCCGCGTATGCAGCAACGACAGGATCCAGGGGGAAGTGATCGTCAACAACCTTGGGCGTGTCCGGACATTGAACACGCCAGGCACCCAGCCTTGCTCTTGAAGGCCCGGCGCCCACATGGACTTCGCCTGCTCTGCCCCCCTTCCCTGCCACCATCATGGGGCGTTGGGGTTCGAGCGACCACGCTGCGGACTCATGCCTCCGTTTCGGCGACGTCTTGGGCAATGCTGCGCGCACGGCGATACTGTCGGCTCGTTGCGCGGCAACGGCTTCGCCCCGCCCCAAGCCTGGGCCACCAGAACGATCAGGAGAGTCCCGATCTGCCTCATGGCCGCATTACCCAATGACCATCGAACAGTGTATTGGTGACTGTCCAACGCGGACTCCAGCGTGCAGTGACCGGCACGTCGCCGTGCGATGAATCGATAGGCCCACAACTGCGATTGCCACCTGCTTGCGGGCCGTCCTGGAAACGGCCCGCAAGCAGGTGGGCGTGACGCGGATCGAGCTGGCCGAGCGCCCGGGCAACACGCAGGCCTTCGTCTCCAAGTGCGAGCAAGGGGAGCGGCGCATCAATGCCGTTGAGCTGATGGAGTTCCGTCGAGGTGCTGGGCGTGCGGCCTCAGGAGCTGCTGGGAGAGTACCTCAGTCAGCGCGATCGCGCGGCATCATCGAAGACGCGCAGGGGAGTGAAGCAGCAGAGGTGACACTTCTCGTGCTGCCCTCGTGTTTTCAGCAGCCCACAAAAGACGAAGGCCGCGACGATGCGCGGCCCAAGTACATGATGCGTATGGCGCCCGAAGTTGGACTCGAACCAACGACCCCCTGATTAACAGTCAAGTGCTCTAACCGGCTGAGCTATTCGGGCGGGGCGTGCATTGTAGAGGTGCGCCATGGAGCAATGCAAGAGCCCATCCCCAACAGCCCCTGCCGCTTTACCAGCAGTCCTTCAGCGCCCCCTTGCTGTTGGTCTTCACGCCCGCCTGGTTGATGCCCATGTCGCCACATGAATCCTTGACCTGAGATCCCACGGCCGTCGCGACGATGGTGAAGGTGGACTGTGTCGGCGCCGGGTTGAGTGCAAGCGTGTAGTTGGCCGTGGAACCCGCTTCCCTCGGCGACTGGGCAACCGGCAAGGCGAACCCGACGTAGGTATTGTTGCCGGTATGGAATCTTTCCAGTAATTGCGCATATTCCACCAGGTCGGCCTTGACCTGCGAGCGCTTGGCCTTACGCACATATTCCACGTACGACGGGTAGGCAATACTCGCCAATATCCCGATGACGGCCACCACGACCATCAACTCGATCAGGGTGAATCCCCGATTCGGGGCGAATGCTGGCCTGCGCAGGCTTGCTCTCTTCATCATGGGATTGGTCACTTGATCTGCCTCCAGGATTGGCGGCCGCAGGCACGAGGCACATACAGCGGCTGGGCTCCCGGCGCCTGAACCACCATCGAGCACTGCGCCGCGATGGCGTTGTCCACCTCCGTCGCTGTTGCGGCCGCGGACAACGGCTTGATGCGGGGACTGACGAAGGCGGCCGTGTCTGTCACGGGCGCGCTGCCCCCGGTTTCCAGCTTGATTGCCCCGCTTCCGGATGGCTTGCTGTCGCCCGTAGGCGAGCCCACGCGCACGCCCATCAAGCCTGCCGCACCACTCAGTGCATCCAGACCGTACAGCCAATTGCTTCCATTTGAAGCACACCCACTGGTACCGGTGATATCGGGCAGATAGGTCGGCATGAACAGGATGCCGCTTTCAATCCGGGGATTGCTGACCACTCGCTCACCTGCCGGCAAATCCATGTACCAGCCCAGCTTGCCGGCACCAAGCGGATTCATCGAGGTGGAGCGCGTGTCCCCGGACCCGGTCACCGTGCCGACAACTTGAGCCGTCAGATTGCTTCGGGTCAATGTCGTCGTTCTGCTTGGGCGATCCTGAACACCGTAGATCGATTGCACCGCGAGATCCGTCGCGTCACCCTCGAAGGAAAAACTGCCGGTACCGAAGAAAACCATCACGCCGCCATTGGGCGCTGCGGCGGCGGCCAACCCGCCCAGTATGGGTTGGCGCACCCCGGTGGAATCGGTATTGGTGACGAATACCGGCACGGTCTGGTTGGCTGGCGTCGCGGGGCGCAAGTCAAACTTCCACACCGCCCCTTTCTGGTCGGCCGCATACACCGTGTCGGCATAACCATCACGTCCCCGCGATGCCAAGCTCGTACCGCTCCAGTTATCGACCACGACTATGCTGCCCAGGCCATTGGTCCCGCTTGGCGCACCGGCTTCATTGGCCTGGATGGTCTGCACGGCCCCCGTGCCAACATCCACGACGAACAACACCCCCTTGCCATTGTTGCTGTTGTAGCCGTTGCCGAATATGGCCTTCCAGGCCACCGTACCCCCGGAAGTCTTGACCGGCACGATGACCGGCTTGCCCAGCACGTATCCAATGTTGTCGGCGATGGTCGCATTGCTGCTGCGGTCGTTGACTTCCCACAACACGCTGGCACCAGTGAAAGACGCCGGGTTGGACACATCCAGCCCGAAAACACCACGACCGCCCGCGCCCGCCGCACCGACCAGCACGGTTTTCCATGCCCCACCGGCATAGGCATCGGATACGGCTATTTGCCCATCGACAAAATAACGGTGCTGAAATATCTGGGTGTTCTTGTCCGCCGCGTTGTAGGGGAAGAGCAGGTTGCCCATGTGCCCGAGAGCGGTGGTGGGGATGTAACCGAAACGCTCCACGCCCGTGGCGCCATCGAACGCATGCAACATGCCGTCGTTGGCCCCGGCGAACACCACGCGCGGGCGTGACTGCTTGGCGGTCAGGTAAGCCGAATAATTGTATGGATCGTAACTGCCGGCCGTCGCGCCGGCCATCGAACGATACCCGTAATCATCCGTCGGTGCGGCCACTGCCGGTGAGGAATTGACGATGTCGCCCAGCCGTGTCGTGCGCTTGCGCAAGGTGTCGCTTTCAAGCGACTGATCGCCCAGCAAATAGGACACCGCCTGCGTCGCGGTGATCGGCGTGCCGGTGCTGCCACCTACCTTCAAACGGTCATTGATCTTGGTCACATCACACACAGACAGCGACGGCGTCGGCTCCGTGCACAGGTTCGCCAAAGTCACATTGCTGCTGCTGAAGCGCAGCGCCTGGGCACTGGCCCCCGCATAGCGACCAAACCAGACATTGCGCGCAGTCGATGCAGGCAGCATCGCGGACGCCTCCCACAACTGGGCATAGCTGACCACGCCGGTGATCGAGTTCGATGCGACCGTCTGCGCAGTCAACTTGCCATACCAGTCGGTACCGTTGTTGGTGGCTTCGTAGAATGGAGAAATGCTGAACGAGTTCGCCCCGACCCGAGCTCCGGTTGCCGAAATGCTGCCCGATGGCGATGCTCCGGCCCCCACCGCCGACAGAATCCGGCGCATGGCAGCAGTAATTTCCGCAGGAGACTGCGCATTGATGAACTCGCCTCTGGAATTGAGCGAGGCATGCCAGATGTCGTCGACATTGCGCGGATCAAGATTCATCGTGCCGGTAGCCCCCCAGGATGGGGAGTTGGCATATGGATCATTGGTTGCCGCCATATTCACTTCATAAATCGCGCCACGAGCACCCAGCGTCACTCCATAGAAATTCATGTGCAGATTGGCATTGCAATCCGTCCCCGGGGCCGCCGTCCCCGTCTTGCATTCATCGGGCACCAGCACCCGACCGACGGGAAGGTCTGGCCGAAGATTGTTGAGATAGCCATACATTGCATAATCGGCGATGGTGTTGCTGGAAGGCACGCCACCACCATAAGGGGGAGGCATGGAATAATCAGAATCACCCACGCTGAGTACGCCACTGCCATTATTGGTTTCGTTGGTGTATCCATCCGTAAACAACATGCCAGCATTTTTCTGGCATTGCAGCATTACCGGAGCACCGCCATCGGTCCGGAAAAATTGTTTGACCATATACGCCGTCGCAGTACGTGTCGGCGTATTACCACTCGCATTGAGGTTCCGCATCGTCGCATACAAGGTCGCCTTGCTCGCAGGGTCGCTCATGTCATACATGGTCACGTTCCCGCTCGGCGGAGTGGGATTGATCGTGAAATAACCAACCCGCATCCGGCTGACACCGGACAAGGCATGTGTCATCGCCGCAATCATCGAGCGATTGCGATTGCCGTAATAAGTCCACCAGTTGGCGAAATTCTGTATCGCTGCGGCACCACCGCTGGTGAAGTTGGATGCCAGATAGTCATAGCGCCACAGACCAATGCCTTGTGGCCCCACTCCCGGCACCCATACGCGCTTGGTGAGATCGAAACCTGCCGGCGGCGTTGCCGAATCGCTCAGGTAAACCCGTGCCGGGTAATACTTGAACTTCGTATAGCAATTGCTTGAAAACGTCAAATCCTGCGTCAAGGTGACCCAATTATTCTGGGTACGGTTGCTCCCAGGCGCTCGATTGCAGGTGTTGTCGTTGTAATAGGTTGTGCCCTTCGGCATGGTTTTGCCTGACAACCATGTCTCCGTGCTTTCGAGATTCTTCGTGAAGTCGAATGTAGTGAACGGATTTGCCGCCCCCCTGCCAGAGCCACGCGGATCTTCCGATGCCGCCGTGATCGACGAGTCGGGTTCCGGCACGCCATTCGAATCGACCCAAGGCGTGTAGGTTGAACCTGGATTGAAATAAGCGCGGTTGTATTCCGGCGCGCGCAACGCGGCATACATGTCGGAATAATAACTCGCTTGATCCATCGGCCTGCTGATCGAAGTTCCCGACTCTCTCGGAGTACCATCAGCATTGAAAAAACTTCCGCCACTGAAACGCCCAACACCATCGCTGGTGCGAAACAGCGTCTCGTCCGTGCTCATCGAACCGGAATTATCCACGCCCATGATGAAGGCCGGCGGCGCCGATGATTCGACATTCATGGGTGCTTGCGCGAGCGCGCCCTGACCCTGCACCGCGAATACGCCCTGGTAAATGCCGTAACCGGCCAGTGCGACGACGGCCAACAGCGCGGATGAGACGATTTTCTTCTTGCGTGTGAATGCCATGGTCAATCCCTCACGGCCGGAAGATGGTATCAATGACCGCGTCGGATGATGGCGAATCGCCCGGCGCACGGTCGGCGGCGTAGGCGGTAACCTGGTAGATCGGGTTGGGGTCCTCGTTCACGGGCTCACCCATGGCAAGGCTCGAATTGCCCGAAATGCATGGCCCGATCAACCTGACGTTGGAACTTGGTCCATCCGTGTAAGCGCGTGCTTTTGCCCAGGCGCCGGCATCGAAAGGCACGTCGCAGATTTCGATGTTGCCGGGTGAACCGCACCCCGCGGTGGATGTGTTGTCCACCTGGTCCTCGATGGCACATTCGACCCTGCGCGCGGTCTGTTCCGCATTCTGGAACGCCATGCTTGCAGCACGGAAATTGGCAGCCATCTTTTCCTGCAACCCCACCACCTGCATGCCCACGATGCCCAGCAAGGCCATCAGAATCAACATGATGAGCGTGACATACAGGACCACGCCGCGCTGGCGCGCTCGACTGCCACTGCGAATACCTGGATATCTCATGTTCCGCCCCGTCAGTTGCCGTAAAGCCGGTTGCGGGCTACCACGGTCATTTCGAATGTATCCCTGAACATCTGGTCAGCCGTTGCAGGGGTATTGAATGTCACGCCGAGAAGCTGCTTGCGGTTTGCCGCCGCGGGCGCATCGGCTGCGGCCCTGTCGGGGCTTCTCATCAACATGCCCACCTGAATGCCGCCAACCCGGCGCCATTGCGGTTCGGTCGCACCTACCCCCGCCGCAGTGTCCACCACGTCGATGTAGCCGCTGGGTGGGTTGTTGGTCAGGTCGGCTACCCGATCCAACCCATAAAGAAACTGCAGGTTTTCCACGCCCTCGACCAGCTCATCGGCAACATAACGGTTGGTGGCCCCATCGTAATGGGCGCGGAACAGCGATGGCCCGCCGCCGGCACCCGTGCCGACGTAGTACACCAGCGACTCCGCGCGGAACAGCATGGTCTGCCCGGACGGCAGCGGGGTATAACGGTCGATATTGGCTCCGGTCGTTACGGTGCCGGCGGTAGAATTGGTCGCCGTGGCACGGAATATGTCAGCGTAGCTGCAGTCGGCAACGCCAAACAGGACCGGTGCCGCGATTCCATCACTGGTGAATGCGGTCCATCGGGCTGCTGGTACTGTAAACGTGGTCGCCGAGCCGGTGGTGGCGATGGCACTGACCGGAGCCCCTTCCTGATAGAGATAACGGAGCACCAGCACGTCGCTGCCCGCGCGGGGGCTCAAAGCGGAGATGGCGGCGGGCAAAGCCGGCGTCCATCCACCCGCTTCGCTACCGAGCGTCACGGTATTGCCGGGACCTGTCCCGCTTGCTTCGTACCCCTCAACGGATACCGCGAAATCAAGCGGATCGAAACCGGCCAGCGGCAAATGGGAGGCCAGCGCGCCCACTGTCTGCAGACGGGATTGATCATTGACACATCCATAGTGTCCGATCATCCGGATGTCACGCTGGAGGTAATCGCTGGCAAACCGTGCGTTTTCCTGGGTTCTGGCCATGCCCTCCGAGAGCCGGGATGCCTGCCTGGATGCAAGGAATATCTGCATGACGCCGCCGAGGAGAATCGTGCCGATCAACAGCGCGATCATCAATTCGATCAGCGACAGGCCAGCCTGCTTTTGCCAATTCGCGAAAAAATGGCGGTTTCCCGAGAGGTGGTTCATAAACGGCTCGTCGCCACGAAGGTGGTGTTTGGGTTCTCGCCGGCGCCGACGCGCTCTCCCCAAGTAATGCTGACGGTGGCAATTCCGTTGACATAAGTGACCGTGGCGCCGGCTTGCTCGCCCAGCGCCTTGACCACATCGCAACGCCATGAAGCCGCGACACTCGCCACGCTCACCGTTCCCGTCGGCGCCACGCACGCTCCCGCCGCGACACTGCCTTGGGCAAACGTTGCCGCACCCGCATATTGGGCCGCAGACAGCCGATTGGCGCGCATGTCGTCGAGAAGGCTGTAACCGAGATTGGTCGCCTGAGTCTTGTACGCGGCACTTTGGGTGAAGCGCACCGTCCATGTCTGCAGCAACGCAAACCCCAACAGCCCGAATGCGAGCACCACAATGGAAACCATCACCTCGATCAAGGTGAATCCGCGTGCGTTTCGGTATCCCACCGCCCTCATGCGCATGCACTCCTGCTCAATCGGGACTGCCCCGTGGACGTGATGGTCAGGTCCCGCTCCGACTGTTCCCCGGCCGGGCAGTTCTCGGGCTTGACCGTGATCACCTGAGAGCCGGAGAGATCGGCATTGCTGCCATCCTTGCCCTTGGCTCGCCCACGTCTGTCGAAGATGAAACGATTGGCACTGCCGGTACTGAGCTGGATGCCGTTGCGGGCCTGCGAGTACCGGATGATCGTCTCGTTGCCGTCCAGGTTGCCGTTTCCGTCTGCGTCACTCCACACCAACCACCCACTGCTCCAGTCGGAGTTGCAGGAAGTGCCATTAGCGCTCGGACAAATGCCAGCACTGTTGCCATTGCGGATGGCCTCGCTGCGCGCCAGCATCAATGACGCCAGCAACTCGTTTGCGGCCGTGGCAGCCCTGTTCGATCGGATGGTGCTCTGGAAGCTCGGGAGGGCGATTGCCGTGACGATGGCCAACACCGCCACGGTCACCATGAGCTCGACCAAGGTTACACCCGACATCCGATGCGGCGTGATTTGCATGCATCCCCCATCCGTTCACGTCATCCAATCCGACCAAGGTGGTCGGAAGCAAGCCCCATGCCGACAAGCGGCATTCATTTTCCGATGGGCGTTCCCTCAAGCCAGCACTTGATAGCAAGGCTTGTACTCGCCGGCGATCTTCATGCGCCGCTGCTGGACGAACGCGCGCAGCAGGTCGTCCAGCGCGCGCATCATCGCCGGGTCGCCGTGGATCTGGAACGGGCCGAATTGCTCGATCCGACGCATGCCGTCGTCCTTGACGTTGCCGGCGACGATGCCTGAGAACGCGCGCCGCAGATCGGCTGCCAGTGCATGCGCCGCGCGCCGAGGATGCAAATCCAGCGCGGCCATCGCCTCGTGTGTCGGCGCGAACGGCTGCTGGAAAGCCAGCGGAATATCGATCGACCAGTTGAAGAAGTACGAATCGCGCTGCTGCTTGCGGAACGACCGCACCTTCTGGATGCCGGCCTGCATCGCGCGCGCGACGGCAACCTGATCACCGACGATGATCTGGTAGCGCGATGCGGCCTCGTCGCCCAGCGTCAAGCGGATGAAGCGGTCGATCTGCTCGAAATACGGCGCGGCGACCGTCGGGCCAGTCAGCACCAGCGGAAACGGCACGTCGCGATTTTCCTCGCGCAGCAAAATGCCCAGCAGGTAAAGGATTTCCTCTGCGGTGCCGACGCCACCGGGGAACACGATGATGCCGTGACCAAGCCGGACGAACGCCTCCAGGCGCTTCTCGATGTCCGGCATGATGATCAGGTGGTTGACGATCGGATTCGGCGATTCGGCCGCGATGATGCCCGGCTCGGTGATGCCGATGTAACGCGAAACATGCTTGCGCTGCTTGGCGTGGGCGATGGTGGCACCCTTCATCGGCCCCTTCATCGCGCCCGGACCGCAGCCGGTGCAGATGTCCAGACCGCGCAGGCCCAGCTCGTAGCCCACCTGCTTGGTATACAGGTATTCGTCGCGCGAAATCGAATGGCCGCCCCAACACACCACGAGATTGGGGTCAGACGGCTTGAGGATGTGCGCATTGCGCAGCAGGCCGAACACGGCATCGGTGATGCCTTCGGAAGTTTCGAGGTCTTCGGCGTATTCCGGCCCCAGCTCGATGGCGGTGTAGGCCAGGTCGCGCACGACGGCGAACAGCAGTTCGGCCACGCCGTGGATGATCTCGCCATCGACGAAGGCCATTGCCGGCGCATTGCTCAGGTCGATGCGGATGCCGCGGTCGTGCTGGGTGACCTCGATGTCGAAGTCCGGGTACAGGTCGCGCGCAGCGCGCGGATCGTCCGAGGTGCTGCCGGTGGTCAGCACCGCCAGCGTGCAGCGCCGCAGCAGTTCGTGCATGCCGCCGCTGGATGCATCGCGAAGACGCGCCACCTCCACTCGCGACAGCACGTCCAGCTCCCCGCGCGGGTAGATCCGCGCATCCTGCACAGGCAGCACCCTTGAAGCCGTCTCCGTCATGTCCCGCTCTTTCTCGTTGTCAGTCCTGCGAATGTAGCGCAGTCCGGCAACGGCGTCAGTGACTCGCAAAACGAAACGGCCGGGATAACCCGGCCGTTTCGATGAAACATTCAGTGACGACGGATCAGAACTGGTAACGGAAGCCCACCTGGAGCGACCACTGTGAAACACCGGTGTTGAAACCATCGGCATCCGCATTGGCCGCCGACGGCGCATCGGTGTACAGCTTGTCGTACACGTACTTGCCGTTGTAGATGCCCTGCAGGTTGGCCACTCGGGCATCGGCATAGAAGCCGTAATCCATGATGTGGCCCCAATCCTTGTTGATCAGGTTGCCCACGTTCTGGATGTCCAGCCACAACTCGGATTTGTGCCCCTTGAAGAAGCCCGGCAGTTCCTGGCTGATGCGCACGTCGAAGGTGTTGACCCAGCCGGCGCGGAAACCGTTGGCCGGGGCATAGGTGCCGGCGTACTTGGCCAGTTCCGGATGTGCAGCCAGCCAGTCAAAGAACTGCTTTTCAAGCGCAGCATTGGCCGTGAACTGACCCGAACTGCTGAGCGAACCGAACAGCACGTCGCCCGGACCCTTCGGCACGTAGAACAAATCGTTGGTCGTACGCCCGTCGCCATTGGCATCGCCGTTGTAGACATAGCTGTACGGACGGCCGCTGCGACCTTCGTACACCAGGCCGATGCGGGTTTCGTAATCGCCGAAGAACTTGTGCTTCCAGTCCAGCGAACCGCTGATGCGGTCCTTGATCTCGTAGCGGGAAGTGTTCTCCGTTTCCGAGTTGGCATTGAAGGTGTACTGGTAGCCCCAACCGGAGCTGGCGGTCGAGCTGGTCAGCGGACCAACCTCGGTCGCGTGCGTGTACGTATAGCCCAAGTTCCAGGACCAGTCGCTGGCTTCGCTGAAAGGCTTGCTCAACGACACGGTGAACTGCTCGGTCTTGCCCTTGTCGGTATTGTCGATCAGATACACATCGCTGTACGCGCCATTGCGGTTGTAGCGATTGTTGCCGGTTGCCCACGGCTTGCCCGTGCTTGCCGGGTTCCAGAACAGCTCGCGGCCATCCGGACCGATGTATGCCGCCACGGGGTCCGTACCCGGCGTGGCAACCTTGCCGATGTTGAGGCTCTTGTAATACAGGCCATTCTTGACCTTGGTCACCAACAGCTCGGCCGATGCCACGATGCCGTACCACGGCAGTTCGTGGTCGAACGCGATGTTGGCCTTGTAGATCGAAGGCAGCTTGAAATCCTTGCCCACGAAGCTGACGCCCTGCGTCGCCGAACCCGGCGCGGTCGGCACCGGCTGGTTGCTGCCGTCCGCGCTGAACGGCAGACCCGGCACGTATGTCGTGTAGCTGTAGGCGTCGTAGTTGTAGCCGGTGTTGGAATAGCTGTTGCCGATCCAGACCTGCGGCGCATCGCCCTGGAACAGGCCGATGCCGCCACGCAGCTGGGTCGGACGATCGGAATCGAAGGTGTAGTTGAAGCCGAAGCGCGGCTGGATCAGGAAATCGCTGCTGAAGATGTCGCTGTTGTCATACCCAAAATACGCTTCGGCACCGGCGTTGTAGGTCGGCTTCGGACTGACCTTGGGACGATCGCCGCGCACGCCGAACGTCAGGGTGAGGTTGCTGTTGACATACCACGTGTCCTGCACGAACAAACCCAGATTGCTGTTCTTGTAGTCAGCCGCGATGGACCCCGGAGTGCGCTCGTTGTTGAGCTGATAGGTGCTCCACAACCCGTTCTCGAAATTGTCCAGGCCGTAGAACGTGTACACGCCCCACGTGTTGCGGCCGTAGAGGTTGTAGATGTCGTTGTCGCTGTAGTCGACACCGAACTTCAGATCGTGATCGCCGAGCGTCCAAGTGGCCGCACCGTAGTAATTCCACGTCTTGGTCTTGAGGATGTTGCCCTGCGAATTGGTCTCGGTACCCAGATAAAGCACGTCGCCACTGGGACGTGCCACGGTGCCGTCGAAGTAAATCGCGATGCTGGGAGCATTGGTCGGCACGACGCGCACGGCCGAGTAATCACGGTAGGACACCTTGAACTCGGTCGAGAAATTCTCGGTCCAGTCACTGAACAACTGGCCGACGTAGCTCTTCACGCTCTTCTCGTGCTCGTACCAGTAGGAGCTGAGCGACGCCTGGCTGGTGTTGCCCATTCCGTTGATGCGCAGCTTGTTCTGGTCGAGCTTGCTGTAACGCAGGCTGGCGCGGTGATTCTCGTTGATGTTCCAGTCCAGCTTCAGTGCGTACTCTTCCAGATCGGTATTGCCGTCGCTGGAAAGGCCACCGGCATCGAAGCCGTACTTGTCACGGGCAATTTGCTGGGCCCGTGCCACATCGTCCAGACCATACTTGGCGCCGGACTTGCCCAGAACCGTGCTGCCGAGATCGGCGCCCGGGGCATCCTGCTTGAACTTCTCGTAGTTGGCGAAGAAGAACAGCTTGTCCTTGACGATCGGACCACCCAAGGTCGCGCCGTAGGTCTGCTCCTTGGTGAAGCCGTTGAACTTGCTGCCGTCCGGGTTGTCACCGAACCAGTCGCCATCGCGATAGGAGCCGTAGACCGAACCGTGGAACTCGTTGGTGCCCGACTTGGTCACCGCATTGACGGTGGCACCGGCCGCACTGCCGATGCTGACATCGTAGTTGGACAGATTGACGTCGATGGCCTCGATGGCCTCCATCGACACCGGCTGACGCCGGGTGGTCATGTTGTTGCCTTCAAGACCGAAGGTATCACTGGCCGACACGCCGTCGATGTTGATCGAGTTGTAACGCGGATTCAGGCCGCCGGCCGAGATCGTGCCAGAAGCGCGATCGACGAACGCCACGCGCGGATCGAGGCGCATGTAATCCTGGATGTTGCCGTTGATGGACGGAAGCGCCTTGATGTCTTCCTGCGTCAGGCTGGTGCCGGTGCCCATCTTGTTGGCACTGAACACGTCCGAGCCGCCCGCGATGGCAACCGCGTTGACGGTGTCCAGCGTGGTCACGTCGCCGGCCAGCGCCGCATTGACCGTGCTGACCTGATTCAGAGTCAGGTAGACGCCGTCTTCGGTCCTGGTACCCTCACCCGGCTTGGTGATGGTGATGGTGTACGGGCCGCCGACGCGCAGGCCGCGGGCGTTGTAGCGGCCGCTGGCATCGGTGATGGCGCGGCTGACGGTACCGGACTCCGCATGCGTGATGGTGACGTCGGCGCCGACGACCGGCTGGCCGCTCTTGCTGGTCACCATGCCGCCGATGCCGGCCGAGGTGCTCTGGGCAAACACGGGGGCAGCAGCCAAGGCTGCCACGAGACCAAGCGTCAACTTGGACATCCGGAGACAACGGGAATGGGTCATTTCAATAGCCTCGATTCAAATGGCGACAGGGCTGGAGAACAACGCGTAGCGCAGGCCTCTCCCCTGATCACGACGGCCTGTGCTCTCTGATGCTTTCCCCTGCGGCATCCCCGCCAGGGTTAACAACAGATTAACACGGTATCCGGCACGCGTTACCACTGAATGACAAGGGCAGACATCCAGACCGAAGCCGTCCCACCGATCACCCCGCCGCAGGCACGAGCTTCAGGTAGGCCGCAATCCCGTCGAGGAACATCTGCACCGAGATGGCCACCAGCAGCATGCCCATCAGCCGTTCCAGCGCGGCAAGAGCGCGCGGGCCAAGCAGTTTGTAGAGCAAGGTGGAACACATCAGGATGGCGGCCGTGGCGCCCCAGGCGATCAGCAGGGCCAGACTCCAGTCGAACATCCGCGCCGGCTGGCTGCTGCCCATCAGCATGACGGCGGCCATGCCGGACGGGCCTGCCACCAGCGGGATGGCCAGCGGCACGATGAAGGGCTCGCCGTCGGGCAGTTCGCCCATCACGCCCTCGGCCGACGGGAAGATCATGCGGATGCCGATCAGGAACAGCACGATGCCGCCGGCGATGGACACCGATTCCTGGCGCAGGTGCATCAGGTCCAACGCGTACTTGCCACCCCACAGAAAAACCATCAGCACCACCAGTGCGATGAGCAGCTCGCGGATCAGCACCGCTTTCTGCCGGTGCTCGGGCAGCGGCTTGAGCACGCTGAGGAAGACCGGCACGTTGCCGAGCGGATCCAGGATCAGGAACAGCGTCAGCGCCGCCGAAAGGATGGTCATGGTGGTCATGCAGTGAGACTCCCTGTCCAGGCGCGGCATGCCGCGTCCGGTCGATGATGTCGGATTTGTGGCAGCCCCATGTCAGGCCACACCGATCAGTGGCGGCCCGGACAGGAACGCGCGACGGACTGCCGTGCCGGGGCTTCAGCCGCCGGCTTCGGCAACGATGCGCTGCAGCTCGCCGGACTCCAGCAGCTCCAGCGTGATGTCGCAACCACCGATCAGCTCGCCGTGGATGAACAGCTGCGGAAACGTCGGCCAGTTGGAGAACCGCGGCAAGTTGGCCCGCACTTCCGGATCTTCGAGCACGTTCACCGCATGCAGCTGCGTCGCCCCGGCCGCGCGCAAGGCCTGCACCGCGCGGCTGGAGAAGCCGCACATTGGATAATCCGGCGTGCCTTTCATGAACAGCACCAGCGGATGGCGTTCAAGCTCGGCCTGGATCCGTTCCATCACCGGCATGCTGATTCTCCTGCGTTGACGGGGCGCAAACCCGGGGCTGGGGTAAACTTCGACGTGCATTGTAATCCCATGCACGGCACGCCCCAACGCCGCGCCGTCCCCATCCATCCGCCAGCCGAGGTATTGCCAATGGCCATCGAACTCCCCCCGCTTCCGTACGAGCGCAACGCGCTGGAACCGCACATCTCCGCCGAGACGCTGGATTACCACTACGGCAAGCATCACAAGACCTACGTGGACAACCTCAACAAGCAGATCGAGGGCACCGAGTTTGCCGAGGCCATCATCCGCAAGGCGCAGGGCGGCATGTTCAACAACGCCGCGCAGACTTGGAACCACACCTTCTACTGGCACTGCCTCAAGCCCAATGGCGGCGGCGAGCCGACCGGCAAGCTGAAGGAAGCCATCGACAAGGCCTTCGGCGACTTCGCCAAGTTCAAGGAAGAGTTCACCAAGCTGGCCGTGGGCACCTTCGGCTCCGGCTGGGGCTGGCTGGTGCAGCGCCCTGACGGCGCGCTGGCACTGGTCAGCACCTCCAACGCCGCCACCCCGCTGACCGGCGAGGACACTCCGCTGCTGACCTGCGACGTGTGGGAGCACGCTTACTACATCGACTACCGCAACGCCCGCCCGAAGTACCTGGAAGCCTTCTGGAACCTGGTCAACTGGGATTTCGTCGCGTCGAACCTGAAGTAAGCCGCCCCGTCCATCCGAGGCAAGGCGCGAAGGCCGGGGCAACCCGGCCTTCGTCGTTTGCATGGCGCGCAGCCGCCGCTTTCCGTGTGGACGACGAAGGCACCCGAGCCGATCTGCCATCGGCCCGATCCAACATGCCGCCCGCAGCCAGACTCAGCGCGCGGCGTGCTTGCCGGCAGCACGCGCCGCAATCACCTCTCGCCGAATATACCAATCGCGCAAGCCCAGTTGTGCAGTGGCCGCACGGGCACGGACCAGCAGCGCGGCATCGGGCGCGATGCCAGCCGGATCGATCCGGTGCGGGCCCTGCCAGCGATGCACCAGCGGATGGTCGAGCGGGAACAACACGCCCTGCCGCAGGTACAGCCGCTGCACGGTGGCAAAAGCCTCGCCACCGTCCTCTGCAGGTGCCAGCAGATCCCGGCCACTGGCGAAATAACGCTGTCCCGGCGCAGCCAATGCCGCCAACGTGGGAATCAGGTCGCCGTGGCCGGCAATGGCCTGCAGGTCCGGCGCCACCGCCGGGCGCAACGCATCGGGCACGCGCAGATAGCCGAATACCTTGTCCACGTCCGGCTGCTCCAGCGGCAGCGTGTAATGGATGTGGTCGCGCAGGTTGTGATCGCCGGCCGCTGCCACCACGGTGCACTGGCCCAGCCCGTCGGCATCGATCTGCTGCAGGAAGCCGCCGAACTGGTCGGCCTGGTACTGGTAGGTCGCCAATATCCTGCGCAGCTCCCCCGGCGGCGAGCCGGCGCGCGCGCCCAGCACCGTTGCATCCAGCGGCAACGCCGCATGCGGCGTGTCCAGCGCATAGGGCGGGTGGTTGGTGGTGCTCAGCACGAACACGAACAGCCGCTCGCCGCGCGCATCGGCCTGTTTCAGCAGGTCGGCGACGAAGTCGAACAGGTATTTGTCGTACAGCCCCCAGTCGGTGCCGGTGGCCTGCGGGTAGCGCTGGCGGATGTCGCGGGCATCGTAGATGCGCTCGAAGCCCTGCCGGGCAAAGGTGCGGCCGATGTTGCGCCAGTCCGCGCCGCCGCCGTAGACGAAGGCGGTGTGGTAACCGGCCTTCAGGAACGGCAAGGCCGCCGAATTGTCGAAGCCGATGCCCGCATTCGCGCCCTGCGTCAGCGGCGTGATCGGCGAACCGAGCAACAGGTATTCCAGCTCCGGATGGGTGCCGTTCTGGCCGGCGATGAAATTGCCGAAGCGGTAGCCCTTGGGCAACTCGGCGCGCAGGCGGCCGAGCATGTCGTTGCCCGGTCCGTCCACGTCCAGCAGATCGGCGCCGAAGGATTCCAGCAGCGCCAGCACCACGTGCGGCGATGCGGCCACCGGCCGGGGCGTGCTCGGCGCGGTGGCGAACAGGCGTGCGGCGATGGCGTCCTCGCTCAGGTGCTCGCCGAAGCCGGCCGCCTGCGCGGCGTCCTGCACGCCGGCAAAACCCAGCGCATGCAGGCCGGCCGCCGGGTCGGTGCCGATGTCGATCTCCTTGCTGCGCTGGCGCGCCGCCTTGTACAGCTCGACCGGGGCATTGAGCACCATCGCATTGACGAACGCGTCCGCCGAATAGGCTACGTCGCGCCGGATCAGCGGGAACGTGCCGATGCTTCCCCGCGCCAGCACGGCCAGCACCAGCACCTGGACCAGCACCAGCACGGCCTTGCCGATCCACGAGGACGGCGCCGGCCAGATGCGCTCCAGCAAGCCCGCCGACTGCTTCCAGCCCCATGCCAGCAGCGCAGTGGCCACGGCCAGCAGCGCCAGCATGCGCACTACCGGGTAGCCATCCCAGATGGTGACCAGCACGGCGCGGGTGTCGTCCTCCATCAGGCCGAACACCACCGGGTCGAAACGCGTCTTGTAGAAGCCGTAATAGAAGTATTCGCACAGGCCCGACAGCACGAACGCCGCCAGCAGCACGATGCCCGTGGCGCGCACCCAACCGGCTTTCCAGCGCGGCTTGCGCAATGCCGCCGGCAGCAGCGAAACCGCCGCCAGCAACAAGGCCAGCAGCGCGCCGATCACCAGATCGAAGCGCAGCCCGTAACCGAACGCGATGCCCGCGCCGTCCATGCCGCGCGCGCCGCCGTAACCCAGCCACAACGCCAGACGCGCGGCCAGGCCGGCCACCGCGATGCAGGCCACGAACGCCCACAGCATCGGGAACAGGCGCGGCCTTGCGCCCGGTTCCGCAGAAAAAATCCGCACGCTTCCACCTGCCGGCGCACCTGGCGCCCGATCCACGAAGGCGCGGATTGTAATTCCCCGGCCACCGGACATTGGCGCAGCGCAGCTTGGAGCCGGCCGGCTTTGGCCGCAGAATGCGCGCACTCCATACGCCAGCGTATTTGCCGCCATGACGACGACGCCAGCCGCCCCCGCCGGGGATGCCGCCTACCCGCACCTGTTCGCCCCGCTCGACCTGGGCTTCACCACCTTGCGCAACCGCATCCTGATGGGCTCGATGCACACCGGGCTGGAGGACAAGGCGGCCGATTTCCCGAAGCTGGCCGCGTATTTCGCCGAGCGCGCCGAAGGCGGCGCCGGGCTGATCGTCACCGGCGGCTTTGCACCGAACATGGTCGGCTGGCTCAAGCCCTTCGGCGGCAAGCTGTCCTGGCCGTGGGAAGCCCGCCCACACCGGCAACTGACCGCAGCCGTGCACGCGCACGAGGGCAAGATCTGCCTGCAGCTGCTGCATGCCGGCCGCTACGGCTACCACCCCTTGCAGGTGGCGCCGTCGAAGCTGAAGGCGCCGATCAACCCGTTCACCCCGCGCGCCCTGTCCGCACGCGGCGTCGAGCGCCAGATCGCCGCCTATGCCCGCGCCGCCCGCTACGCCCGCGAAGCCGGCTACGACGGCGTCGAAGTGATGGGCTCGGAAGGCTACCTGATCAACGAATTCACCGCGCCGCGCACCAACAAGCGCGACGACGCCTGGGGCGGCACGCCGGAAAAGCGCATGCGCTTTGCGGTGGAGATCGTGCGTCGCATCCGCGAGGCCTGCGGGCCGGACTTCATCATCGTCTACCGGCTCTCGCTGGTGGATCTGGTGGAAGACGGCAATCAGTGGCAGGAAATCCTGGCCCAGGCGCGTGCCGTGGAAGCGGCCGGCGCCACGATCATCAACTCCGGCATCGGCTGGCACGAGGCACGCATACCGACCATCGCCACCTCGGTGCCGCGCGCAGCCTTCGCCGGCGTCACCGCCAAGCTCAAGCCGCACGTGGGCGTGCCGGTGGTGGCCAGCAACCGCATCAACATGCCCGACGTGGCCGAGCACATCCTCGCCGGCGGCGGTGCCGACATGGTCTCGCTGGCGCGTCCGCTGCTGGCCGACCCCCACTGGCCGGCCAAGGCCCGGGCCGGCCGCGCCCATGCCATCAACACCTGCATCGCCTGCAACCAGGCCTGCCTGGACCACGTGTTCGAAAGCAAGCTGGCCACCTGCCTGGTCAATCCGCGCGCCGCGCACGAGACCGAGCTGGTCTATGCGCCCGCCGCGCAACGCAAGCGGGTGGCCGTGGTCGGTGCCGGCCCGGCCGGGCTGGCCTGCGCCACCGTGGCGGCCGAGCGCGGCCACGCGGTGACGCTGTTCGATGCCAACACCGAGATCGGCGGCCAGTTCAACGTGGCCAAGCGCATCCCCGGCAAGGAGGAGTTCCACGAGACGCTGCGCTACTTCCGCCATCGGCTGGAAGAAACCGGCGTCGTGCAGCGGCTGGGCACGCAGGTCGGCGCAGCCGATATGGCCGGCTTCGACGAAGTGGTGCTGGCCACCGGCATCGTGCCGCGCAAGGTGGATTTCCCCGGCGCGGACCACCCGGGCGTGGTCAGCTACCTCGACGTGCTGCTGGGCAAGGTGCAGGCGGCCGAGCGGGTGGCCGTGATCGGCGCCGGCGGCATCGGCTTCGACGTGGCCGAATTCCTCGTTCACGAGGGCCTGCCGACCTCGCTCGACCTGCCGCGCTGGCAGGCCGAATGGGGGGTGGATGCGGCCTTCGAAACCCACGGCGCGCTGTTGCCGCCCAAGCCCGAAGCGGCGGCGCGGCAGGTGTGGCTGATGCAGCGCAGCTCCGGCAAGCCCGGTGCCCGGCTCGGCAAGACCACCGGCTGGATCCATCGCGCCACCTTGAAGGCCAAGGGCGTGAAGATGCTCGGCGGCGTGGAGTACCTGGGCTACGACGATGCCGGGTTGCGCATCCGCATCGACGATGCCGAGCAGGTGCTGCCGGCCGGCACGGTGGCCACGGACCCCGCCCCCGGCTCGATGCGCTGCGCGCCGCCGGCATCGAGCCGCACCTGATCGGTGGCGCCGACGTGGCCGCCGAGCTGGATGCCAAGCGCGCCATCGGTCAGGGCAGCCGGCTCGCCGCTTCGCTCTGAAAACCGGCACGAAACCCGGCCCGCGCGTGTCACACGGTGCCGTGCGCGGGGCTGGCGCGGTGGCTCGCCATGCCCGTGGTCCGCGTTCTTCCCCGCTTGTGCAACGTGAGCGCCGCATCGCTCGACGCGGTGGCAAGACGGACGGCAAAACGGCATGTCCGGCCTCGGACCGGGCCAGCCAGCCGCTGCGCCGCAACAAGGCAATGCCTTCCTGCTCAATCACTTAGCTTAAAAGTCAAGCTTCAGCGTTCAGGCCGGATTCGGGAAGCGGCCCTTACCTTGCGCCCACTTTCCCGGCCTGCCCCGTTTGCGCAGGCCACCGCCGGCCGCTCACTCCCACGCCATTGGCCGGCTCGATCTGGCGGACCGCCCGGATGCGGACCGCCTCCCCATGACGCCCAGGCCTGTCTTCGCCACCGTCCCCGACGGCACGCGCTGCATCGCCCGACGGAGCAAGGAGAAAGAAGATGAAGTTGGCTTGGATCCTCTGGCTGGCGCACGTGTTGCCCCAGCCGGCCGCAGACTCGCTCTGCCTGTCCACCACCGTCTACCTGGAGGCACGCGACCAATCCGAGCGTGGCCAGCAGGCGGTGGCCGAAGTCGCCCTGCGCCGCCGCGACAGCGGCCTGTGGGGCAATTCCACCTGCAAGGTGGTGACTGCGCGCAAGCAGTTCGCCCCGAGTCTGGTCCCGCTCGGCACCCAATTGCGCAACGACGACGCCTGGGCCGAAGCCATCGCGGTTGCCCTCGACGCCGAGCGCAACTGGGCGTTGCCTGTGGGCCAGCGCAAGGAAATCGTGCCCGGTGCCAGCCACTTCGCCGCGCACGGCATTGCCAGCCCACGCTGGAACAGCTCGCCGCTGGTGGCCACCATCGGCGACCACACCTTCTACCGGGTGCAGAAGCTGACGCCGCGCGGCTGACGCCGCAGTCAGGTCCTCGTCGCGGACGGGTGGCGGCTTATATAGTGCCGCTCCCGTTCCGCTTTTCCGAGGCACCCCGATGAAGCTGTACACCAAGCCCGGCGCCTGTTCGACCGCCGACCACATTGCCCTGCAATGGACCGGCCAGCCGTTCGAATTCCAGGTGCTGACCGCGGCCGAGATGAAGGCACCGGCCTATCTGGCCATCAACCCGGCCGGCTCGGTGCCGGTGCTGGTGGACGGCGATTTCGTGCTGACCCAGAACGCGGCAATCATGGGCTACATCGCCGATGCCTTCCCGCAGGCGCAGTTGGCCGGCGACGGCAGCGCGCGCCAGCGTGCCGAAGCGATGCGCTGGCTGGCCTACGTCAATTCGGACCTGCACCCGGCGTTCAAACCGCTGTTTTCGCCGGGCGTGTTCATCGCCGACGAAAGCCAGCATGAAACGCTGCGCCAGACCGCGCGCGAACGCCTGCGCAAACTTTATGCCGCCGCCGACGCGCAGCTGGCAACGCGCGACTGGCTGGCCGGTTTCCGCAGCATCGCCGACCCCTACTTCTACCTCACCGTCCGTTGGGCCGAGCGTGCCGGCGTGGACCTGTCCGGCTACGCCCGCATCGCCGCATTCAAGCAGCGCATGGAGGCCGATGCCGGCGTGCAGGCCGCACTGAAAGCCGAAGGCCTGATCTGAGTTTCCCGCCCGGCTTCGCTGCCATCGGCTCAAAACGAAAAGGCCGTGCATTGCTGCACGGCCTTCTCGTTTGTCGCGTCCGGCACGTGGATCAGGCGCGCTTGTCCAGCGGCACGAATGCCTGGTCTTCCGGGCCGGTGTAGTTGGCGCTGGGGCGGATGATCTTGCCGTCGATGCGCTGTTCGATGATGTGCGCGCTCCAACCGGCGGTACGGGCAATCACGAACAGCGGGGTGAACATCGCGGTGGGCACGCCCATCATGTGGTAGCTGACCGCGCTGAACCAGTCCAGGTTGGGGAACATCTTCTTGATGTCCCACATCACCGACTCCAGGCGCTCGGCGATGTCGTACATCTTGGTGTTCTTCTCCTCCTCGCTCAGCTCCCTGGCGATCTGCTTGATCACCTTGTTGCGCGGGTCTGACACGGTATAGACCGGGTGGCCGAAACCGATGATCACTTCCTTGCGCTCGACGCGCGCCTTGATGTCGGCCTCGGCCTCGTCCGGCGTGTCGTAGCGCTTCTGCACTTCGAAGGCCACCTCGTTGGCGCCGCCGTGCTTGGGCCCGCGCAACGCGCCGATGCCGCCGGCGATGGCGCTGTACATGTCGCTGCCGGTGCCGGCGATGACGCGGCAGGTGAAGGTGGAGGCGTTGAACTCGTGCTCGGCGTACAGGATCAGCGAGGTGTGCATCGCGTCCACCCACGACTGGCGCGGCGCCTGCCCGTGCAACAGGTGCAGGAAGTGGCCGCCGATGGAGTCGTCGTCGGTTTCCACGTCGATGCGCTTGCCGTTGTGGCTCCAGTGGTACCAGTACAGCAGCATCGAGCCGAGGCTGGCCATCAGCTTGTCGGCGATGTCGCGCGCACCGGGATGGTTGTGGTCGTCCTTCTCCGGCTGCACGCAGCCCAGCACCGACACGCCGGTACGCATCACGTCCATCGGGTGCGCCGACGGCGGCAGTTGCTCCAGCGCGGTCTTCACCGAGGCCGGGATGCCGCGCAACGCCTTCAGCTTGGCCTTGTAGCCGGCCAGTTCGGCGGCATTGGGCAGTTTGCTGTGCACCAGCAAGTGGGCGATTTCCTCGAACTGGCTGCCATTGGCCAGGTCCAGGATGTCGTAGCCGCGGTAATGCAGGTCGTTGCCGCTGCGGCCGACGGTGCACAGCGCGGTGTTGCCGGCGGCGGTGCCGGACAACGCGACGGATTTCTTCGGCTTGAATGCGGTGGTGGTCGTGGTGTCGCTCATGCGTCCCTCCCGGGATCAGGTGGCGGAATGGTGTGAAATGGGCTCAGGCGCCGGCCTTGGGCGGTTCGGACGCTTGGGTGGCTTGTTCGAGCAGCCGCTGCAGCATCTCGATCTGCCGGTTCTGCAACTCCACCAACATCGCCCAGTCCTGCTCGCGCAGCTGGTTGAGCTTTTCGTGGACCTGCAGGATTTCCAGTTCGGACTTGATGTTGACTTGGTAGTCGTTCTCGGCACGCAGCCTGTCAACGGCGGCCTGGCGGTTCTGGCTCATCATGATGATCGGCGCCTGGATTGCCGCCAGGCAGGACAGAAACAGGTTCAGCAGGATGTACGGATACGGGTCAAAGGCCTTTGCCAGCAAGAAGGTGTTGAGCAGGACCCACACCAGCAAGAACGCGCCGAAACCGGTGATGAACCCCCAGCTGCCGCCGACCTGCGCCACCCGGTCGGACACCCGCTCGCCCAGCGTGCGGCGGCAGGCGTACTCGCGGGCGACGTTGCGCGACACGTGGCGGCGATGGATGAACCGCTCGACCGCCACGCGCTCTTCCGGCGGCAGCTTGTCCAGTTCCGCATCGAGCAGCTTGCGCGCGGTGGTACGCCGGTCGATGCGGCTGCCGTGCGGATCGCGGTGGGCGGAATGGGGCTCGGTCATGACGGAAACTCGCGCGGATGGATTGCGCCGATCATGCGCCCTTGGCGGCAAACAGCGCGTCCAGCCGCTGCTCGAAGGCGTGGTAGCCGATGCGGTCGTACAGCTCCTCGCGGGTCTGCATGGTGTCCAGCACGGCCTGCTGGCTGCCGTCGCGGCGGATCGCTTCGTACACCGCTTCGGCCGCCTTGTTGGCGGCGCGGAAGGCCGACAGCGGGAACAGTTGGATTGCCACGCCCGCCGAGGCCAGCTCGTCGCGGGTGAACAGCGGGGTCTTGCCGAACTCGGTGATGTTGGCCAGCACCGGCACCTTCACCGCCTCGACGAACTTGCGGTACGTGGGCAGGTCGTAGGCAGCCTCGGCGAAGATCGCGTCGGCACCGGCCTCCACACAGGCGATGGAGCGCTCGATCGCCGCGTCCACGCCTTCCATCTGGATGGCGTCGGTGCGCGCGATCAGGAAAAAGTGCGGGTCGGTCTTGGCGTCGGCGGCGGCCTTCACCCGGTCCGCCATCTCGCCCTTGGACACGATCTCCTTGCCCGGGCGATGGCCGCAGCGCTTGGCGCCCACCTGATCCTCGATGTGGCAGGCGGCCGCGCCGGCCTTGATCAGGCTCTTGATGGTGCGCTCGATGTTGAACGCGCTGGGGCCGAAGCCGGTGTCGATGTCCACCAGCAGCGGCAGGTCGCACACGTCGGTGATGCGGCGCACGTCGATCAGCACGTCTTCCAGCGTGTTGATGCCCAAGTCCGGCAAGCCGAGCGAACCGGCCGCCACGCCGCCGCCGGACAGATAGATGGCCTTGTAGCCGGCGCGCTTGGCCAGCAGGGCGTGATTGGCGTTGATCGCACCGATCACCTGCAGTGGCGACTCGGCGGCGAGGGCGGCGCGGAACTTTGCTCCTGATGAAACGAGTGCGCCGGCGGTGGTGGATTCGGACATGTCGGGTCTCTCCTGCGAATGTGAGCCAGCCGGTGCACGCGTGACGCCGTGCCCCGCCCTGCGTTGTGACGCGCAATCTGGCACCATCCCATCCATTGATCAATCTTGATCGCTTCGATCAACCTTTTCACATGGACCACGAGCTCATCTCCGCCCGCGAGGCCTGCGCCGCGCTCGGCATCAGCACCGCCACGCTGTATGCCTACGTCAGCCGCGGTCTGCTGGCCTCGCGCCCGGGGCTCGACCACCGCAGCCGGGTCTACCTGCGCCAGGACGTGGAACGGCTGGCCCAGCGCAAGCGCATCGGTCGCGGCGCGGCGCGCGGCGCGGCGCAGAGCCTGGATCGCGGCCTGCCGGTACTGGAAACCGGGATCTCGCTGATCCGCCCGGACGGGCCGTATTACCGCGGGCGCTCGGCCGTGGGCATGGTGCATGCCGGCGCCACGCTGGAAGACACTGCCCGCCTGCTGTGGGACTGCGGCGAACACGACCCCTTCGCCGCCCCGGCATTGAGCGCCTGGCCGCGCCGCGCCGCCGCGATCGCGCGCGATGCCGAACTGCCGCCGCTGGAACGTGCCCTGTCGGTGATCCCGCTGCTCGGGCTGGACGTGCGTCATTCATTCAACCTTGACCTCAGCATCCGCCACGACATCGCCGCCGGCCTGCTGCGCCAGAACGCCGCGCTGTTGGTGGCCGCCGAACCCGGCGAGCAGCCCGTGCACCGCCTGCTCGCGCAGGCGTGGCATCCCGGCGATGACGCCTTCGCCGACATCCTGCGCGCCGCACTGGTGCTGTGCGCCGACCACGAACTGAACGTCTCCGCCTTCGCCGCGCGCGTGGTGGCCTCCACCGGCGCGCACCTGCACGCCACCGTCTGCACCGGCTTGTCGGCGCTGTCCGGACCGCGCCATGGCGGCGCCACCGCACGCGCCTATGCCCTCATCGCCGCAGCCCGCGACAGCGGCAAGCCGGCCGACCACGTGCAGGCCCGCTGGAATCGCGGCGACGACCTGCCCGGCTTCGGCCACGCGCTGTATCCGGATGGCGACCCGCGCGCGAGCACGCTGCTGGCGATGCTGCGCACCCATCGCGGCCGCACTGCGGCAATGCGCGCCATCGACCAGGTCATCGCCGGCGGCGATGCGGCCAGCGGCCAGCGGCCCAACATCGACTTCCTGCTGGCGGCGATCTGCCACGTCTACGGCTTGCCGGCCACGCCGGCACTGGTGCTGTTCGCCTCCGGCCGGCTCACCGGCTGGCTGGCGCACGCGCTCGAACAGCAGGCGCTGGGCAAATTGATCCGGCCGCGCGCTCACTACGTCGGCGCGGTGCCTGAAGGCAGCGCATCGCAGGGGTGAACGGCCCGGCCGTGCGCCGCCATGCCGCTTGCCATCGGGCATACGCCGGCGACCGGGAAACCTTGCATCCCGCCGCCGGTGCGGCATCTCAACACCTTGCCACCTGTCGCCGAACGCCACGCGACTGAATACTCTCCACCACGACCGTTCTCGCTCGGGCGCCAACTGCGGAATGGACGCCGGCGGCGCCCAACCCTGCCGGCCCAAGGGAGGCAGCCCCTGCGACGGTGCCCGCATCGCCGCCGGCGATGCGCACCCCCGATTGGTCAAGGCAACCAATGCGTGGCTGCCTGCATGCCATGCACGCCCGGAGACGGCGGATGACCGTCCTCCACGACCGCTCCGCCACCGGCCTTGCCGGATGCCGCGACTCAGCTGCCGATGTCCGGCCCGCGCTCCAGCGCGCGCCGCACTTCTTCCAGCGCGCTCGGGTCGTCCAGCGTGGACAGGTCGCCCGGGTCGTCGCCGCGCGCCAACGCCTGCAGCGAGCGCCGCAGCAGCTTGCCCGAGCGGGTCTTGGGCAATGCGTTGACGATGTACACGCGCGCCGGCCGCGCCACCGCGCCGAGGCTCTGCTCGACGATCTTGCGCATGCCGTCGGCGGCGACCTTGCGCGCGGCCTGCTCGTCGATGGCTTGGCGCAATGTGGCGAACACGATCGGCACCTGCCCCTTCAACTCGTCGGCAACACCGATGACCGCCGCTTCGGCCACCGCCTCGTAGCCGGATACCGACTCCTCGATTTCGCGCGTGCCCAACCGGTGGCCGGCCACGTTGATCACGTCGTCGGTACGGCCGAGGATGAAGGTATAGCCGTCCTCGTCGCGGATCGCCCAATCCAGCGAGCTGTACAGCAACTCCTTGAAATGGCTGAAGTAGCTCTGCAGGAAACGCGCATCGTCGTTCCAGATGGTACTCATGCAGCCGGGCGGCAGCGGCGGCGTCATCACCAGCACGCCCTTCTGTCCGGGCGCGACCTCCTCGCCGGTGGCCTCGTCGATCACCTTCATCCGGTAGCCGAGGTTGGGGAAGCCGGGCGAGCCGAATTTCACCGGTTTCATGTCCACGCCCGGCAACAGGGTCAGCGCCGGCCAACCGGTTTCGGTCTGCCAATAGTTGTCGATGACATGCACGCCGGCCAGTGCGTCGTCGATCCAGTGCGCGGTGGGTTCGTCCAGCGGTTCGCCGGCCAGGAACAGGTACTTGAGGCTGGACAGGTCGTGGCGACGGATGAAGTCCACGTCGGACTTCTTCAGCACGCGAATCGCGGTGGGCGAGGAGAACATCGTGCGCACGCCGTACTGTTCGCACAACGCCCACCAGATGCCCGGATCCGGGTTGGTCGGCAGGCCTTCGTACAGCAGCGAGGTGCAGCCGCCGATCAGCGGGCCGTACACGTTGTAGGAGTGCCCCACCGCCCAGCCCACGTCGGAAGTGGAGAACATCACCTGCCCGGGCTGGCAGTCGAACACGGTGCGCATGGATTGCGCCATCGCCACCGCGTAGCCGCCGACGTCGCGCTGCACGCCCTTGGGCTTGCCGGTGGTGCCGGAGGTGTAGAGCAGGTAGCTGGGCTCGTTGGACTCCAGCCACTCCACCGGCACCTGCGCATCGCCGACCTGCGCGCGCAGCGCGGCGTAGTCCTCGTCGCGGCCGGGCACCTTCGGCTCGGCGGGGTCCAGCCCGCGCGAGACGATCAGCACCTTCGGCGGCGGCGTGGCGGCCTGCGCACAGGCGGCATCGACCAGCGGCTTGTACGGAATCACCTTGCCGCCGCGCATGCCGGCGTCGGCGGCGATCAGCAGCTTGGGCTGTGCATCGTCGATGCGCACGGCCAGGTTGTGCGCGGCAAACCCGCCGAACACCACCGAGTGGATGGCGCCGATGCGCGCGCAGGCCAGCATGGCGAACACCGCCTCGGCCATGTTCGGCATGTACACCACCACGCGGTCGCCGCGGCCGACGCCGAGCTGCTTGAGCACGGCGGCAAACGCGTTCACTTCGCGATGCAGTTCGCGGTAGGTGATTTCGCGGGTGACATCGGTTTCGGTGGAGATGGCCACCAGCGCAAGCTGGTCGGCACGATCGACCAGATGCCGGTCCACCGCGTTGTAGCAGAGGTTGGTCTGGCCGCCGACGAACCACTTGCGGAACGGCGGGTTGGAGTAGTCGAGGATCTTCTGCGGCGGCACGTGCCAGTGGATCAGCTGTGCCTGCTCGCCCCAGAACTCTTCCGGCTGTTCGATCGACTGCCGGTACAAGGTTTCGTAATCCATGCGGCCCCTCCCAAGGCGTGATGCATGGACCGAGCATAGACGTGGCCCGCGCGCCCCATCCTCAGACCTTGGTCGAGGCCGCGACCAACGTCGCAGGCGCCGGCCCGCACAAAACTTCGCATGCGAACCCGCTGCGGGCAGACCATGCCGCAAATGCGGACGGCCGCCCACGGACGGCCGTCGCGACACGTTTCAATGGCTCTCCGGCCGTGGCGGATCAGTCTTCTTCCAGATTCCTGGCCTGCTCGCGCAGCATGAATTTCTGCACCTTGCCGGTGGCGGTGCGCGGCAGCGGACCGAACACCACGGTCTTGGGCACCTTGAAACGCGCCATGTGTTCGCGGCAATAGCCGATGATCTCGTCCGGGCTGAGCTTGCGGTCCTCGCGGATCTCGACGAAAGCGCACGGCGTTTCGCCCCACTTGTCGTCCGGACGGGCCACCACCGCCGCGCTGAGCACGTCGGGGTGATGGCACAACACGTCCTCGACCTCGATCGAGGAGATGTTCTCGCCGCCGGAGATGATCACGTCCTTGGAGCGGTCGCGGATCTTCACGTAGCCATCCGGATACACCACGGCCAGGTCGCCGGTATGGAACCAGCCGCCCTCGAAGGCCTGCTCGGTGGCCCTGGGGTTTTTCAGGTAGCCCTTCATCGTGATGTTGCCGCGGAACATGATCTCGCCGATGGCCTCGCCGTCGCGGGCCACCGGCTGCATCGTGATCGGGTCGCGCACCTCCATGCCGTCCTGCAGCAGGCAGGCCACACCCTGGCGGCTGTTGAGCTCGGCCAGCTCCTCGACCGGCTTGCCCTGCCACGCATCCTGCTGCACGCACAGCGCGGCCGGGCCGTAGGTTTCGGTGAGGCCGTAGACGTGGGTGATCTGGAACCCCATGCGCTCCATGCCTTCGATCACCGCCGCCGGCGGCGCGGCGCCAGCCACCTGCGCCTTCACCCCGACGACGCCTTCCTTCCACGCCGACGGCGCCCCCACCAGCGTGCTGTGGATGATCGGCGCACCGCAGAAATGGGTGACGCCGTGCGCGCGCATCAGTTCGAACACCAGCTTCGCGTCGAACTTGCGCAGGCACACATTGACGCCGGCGGTGGCCGCCACGGTCCACGGGAAGCACCAGCCGTTGCAATGGAACATCGGCAGCGTCCACAGGTACACCGGGTGCGGCGGCATCGACCAGTCGATGACGTTGGCCACCGCGTTGAGGTAGCCGCCGCGGTGGTGGTAGACCACGCCCTTCGGGTCGCCGGTGGTACCGGAGGTGTAGTTCAACGACACCGCATCCCACTCGTCGGCGGGCAGCGACCACGCGAACTGCGGGTCGCCGGTTTCGAGGAAGGCCTCGTATTCGATCTGGCCGACGTACTCGCCGCTTTCGGCCAGCACGTCGTCCACGTCGATCACCAGCAGCGGGCGCGTGACCAGCGCCAGCGCCTTGGCGATCACCGGCGAAAATTCGCGATCGGTGAACAGCACCTTGGCTTCGCCGTGTTCGAGCATGAAAGCCAGCGTCTCGGCATCCAAACGCGTGTTCAGCGCATTGAGCACCGCACCGATCATGGCCGGGCCGAAATGCAGCTCCACCATCGCCGGCACGTTGGGCAGCATCGCCGCCACGGTGTCGCCGCGGCCGATGCCGTGCGCCTGCAGCGCCGAGGCCAGCCGGCGGCAGCGCGCATAGACTTCGCTCCAGTTGCGGCGCACCTGGCCATGCACGATGGCCAGGCGCTGCGGATGCACCTCGGCGGCCTTGCGCAGGAAGGACAGCGGAGAAAGCGGCGTGTAATTGGCCGGATTCCGGTCCAGGCCAAGCTCGTACGGATTGGACATGCAGCACCACCGGTGGGGGAAACGGGTGGCAACAGACTAGCCAGTCGGCCGCGTGACTACCTTCAAACTTTGGTCATACGCGCAGCCCATGCACGGGAAACCCCGCGTCTTTTCAAGCACATGCGCGAATGGCGGCACACGAGCAACGCAGGCCTGCGGAAAAAGGAAAAGCCGGGCATGGCCCGGCTTTTCCCGCGACGCCCGGCACATGCCCGGACGCGGATGACGCATGGGCTTACTTGAGCAGGTCGGCCACGCCGGCGCGCTCTTCTTCCAGCTCGGCCAGGGTGATGTCGATGTACTTCCTGGAGAAGTCGTCGATCGGCAGATCCTTGATGATGGTGTACTTGCCGTTCTCGGTGGTCACCGGGAAACCGAACACCACGCCTTCCGGGATGCCGTAGGAGCCATCGGACGGCACGCCCATCGTGACCCACTTGCCGTTCGTGCCCAGCACCCAGTCGTGGATGTGGTCGATGGCGGCATTGGCGGCCGAAGCGGCCGAGGACAGGCCGCGTGCGGCGATGATGGCCGCACCGCGCTTGCCGACGGTCGGGATGAAGGTGCCGGCGTTCCATTCCTGATCGTTGATCAGCTCGGCCACCGAAGCGCCGCCAGTGGTGGCGAAACGGTAGTCCGGGTACATCGTCGGGCTGTGGTTGCCCCACACGGTGAACTTCTCGAAGCTGTCCACGGTCTTGCCGAGCTTGGCCGAAAGCTGGCTCAGCGCGCGGTTGTGGTCCAGACGCAGCATCGCGGTGAAGTTGGCCGGGTTCAGGTCCGGGGCCGACTTCATGGCGATGTAGGCGTTGGTGTTGGCCGGGTTGCCGACCACCAGCACCTTGACGTCGCGGCTGGCGACGGCATTGAGCGCCTTGCCCTGCACGGTGAAGATCTTGGCGTTTTCCAGCAGCAGGTCCTTGCGCTCCATGCCCGGGCCGCGCGGACGGGCGCCGACCAGCAGCGCCACGTCGACATCCTTGAAGGCCACCATCGGGTCGGCGGTGGTGACCACACCGGCCAGCAGCGGGAATGCGCAGTCCTCGAGCTCCATCACCACGCCCTTCAGCGCGGCCTGGGCCTTCTCGTTGTCGATTTCGAGCAGCTGCAGGATGACCGGCTGGTCCTTGCCCAGCATTTCGCCGGAAGCGATGCGGAACAGCAGGGCGTAACCGATGTTGCCGGCGGCGCCGGTGACTGCGACACGTACGGGGGTCTTCATGGGGAATCCTCTGCGAATGTGAGGGTTGGTTGAATCGTCGCGGGCGACCGCGACGAGGCGGCCGTCCCGGCGGGGAATCTGCGGATCAGGCGGCGAGGACCTTGTTCCACTCGGCCACGCGGTCGGCCTTGGCGGCCAGCGCGGCATCGGCGTCGCCCTCGATCGTCACCTTGGCGATGACGTCGCCCTGCTTGATCGCATCGACCACGTCCTGGCCTTCCAGCACCTTGCCGAACACGGTGTGGCGGCCGTCCAGCCAGTCGGTCTTGATGTGGGTGATGAAGAACTGGCTGCCATTGGTGTTGGGGCCGGCATTGGCCATCGACAGCGAGCCGCGCTCGTGGGCCACGCCGTTGTTGGTCTCGTCCTCGAAGCGATAGCCCGGACCGCCGGTGCCGGTGCCTTTCGGGCAGCCGCCCTGGATCATGAAATCGGCGATGACGCGGTGGAAGGTCAACCCGTCGTAGAAGCCGCGCTGGGCCAGATTGACGAAGTTGGCGACCGTCAGCGGGGCCTTGTCGGCAAACAGCTCGACCTTGATCGGGCCGCGGGCGGTATCGAAAGTGGCAGTCAGGGACATGGGTTCCTTGGCGCGTTCGGCATTGTTTCCAGGCCGCACAGGATACACCCGTGCCTCGGACGGAGCCCGGGTCCGATGATCCCGGGAAAGGCGCGGCAGGAGGCGTTCACCCCGCGGCCAGCGGCCACTCTCCGACCGACCCGGCAACCGGATATAATGTATGGCTTACCCCATACAGGTCAGGCGTTTCCGGCGCCCACTCCGCATGTCCATCGAAAACCTCCGCAACATCGCCATCGTCGCCCACGTCGACCACGGCAAGACCACCCTCGTCGATCAGCTGCTCAAGCAGTCGGGTACCTTCAGCGAGCGCGCGCAGATCGCCGACCGCGTGATGGACAGCAACGACCAGGAAAAAGAGCGCGGCATCACCATCCTCGCCAAGAACACGGCCATCAACTGGAACGGCAACCGCATCAACATCGTCGACACCCCCGGGCACGCCGACTTCGGCGGCGAGGTGGAGCGCGTGCTGTCGATGGTGGACACGGTGCTGATCCTGGTGGACGCGATGGACGGCCCGATGCCGCAGACGCGCTTCGTCACCCAGAAGGCCTTCGCGATGGGCTTCAAGCCGATCGTGGTGATCAACAAGATCGACCGCCCGGGCGCGCGCCCGGAGTGGGTCGTGGAACAGGTGTGGGACCTGTTCGACCGCCTCGGCGCCACGCCCGAGCAGATGGACTTCCCGATCGTCTACGCCTCGGCACTGAACGGCTATGCCTCGCTGGACGAGAACGTGCGTTCCGGCGACATGACCCCGCTGTACGAAGCCATCATGAAGCACGCGCCGAAGCCGGACGTGGACCCGGAAGGCGCCTTCCAGATGCGCATCAGCCAGCTTGACTACAACAGCTTCGTCGGCGTGATCGGCATCGGCCGCATCCAGCGCGGCACGCTGAAGAAGAACATGCCGGTGGTGGTGATCGACCGCGAAGGCAAGAAGCGCCAGGGCAAGGTGCTGCAGGTGCTGGGCTTCCTCGGCCTGGAGCGCATCGAGCAGGAATCGGCCGAGGCCGGCGACATCGTGGCCATCTCCGGCATCCAGGAGCTGACCATCTCCGACACCATCTGCGCGATCGACACGCCCGAGGCACTGCCGGCGCTGACCGTGGACGAGCCGACCATCTCGATGACCTTCCAGGTCAACAACTCGCCGTTCGCCGGCAACAAGGACCTGTCCGGCGGCAAGTTCCTGACCAGCCGCCAGCTCAAGGACCGCCTGGACCGCGAAAAGGTGCACAACGTGGCCCTGCGCGTGGAGCAGCTGGAAGACGCCGACAAGTTCCTGGTCTCCGGCCGCGGCGAGCTGCACCTGTCGGTGCTGATCGAGAACATGCGCCGCGAGGGCTACGAGCTGGCCGTGTCGCGTCCGGAAGTGATCATCAAGGAAATCGACGGCCAGCAGATGGAGCCGATCGAGCAGCTCGTCGTCGACGTGGAGGAAGTCCACCAGGGCGGCGTGATGGAGAAGCTCGGCATCCGCAAGGGCCAGCTGAAGAACATGGAGCCGGACGGCAAGGGCCGCGTGCGCCTGGACTACCTGATCCCGGCGCGCGGCCTGATCGGCTTCCAGAACGAGTTCAAGACCCTGACCCAGGGCTCGGGCCTGCTGTTCCACGTGTTCGATCACTATGGCCCGAAGGAACAGGGCGCCATCGCCAAGCGCCCGAACGGCGTGATGATCGCCAACGCACCGGGCTCAACCCCCGCCTACGCGCTGGGGCCGCTGGAAGAGCGCGGCAAGCTGTTCGCCGCCGAAGGCGACAACGTGTACGAAGGCCAGCTGGTCGGCATCCACTCCAAGGACAACGACCTGACGGTCAATGCGATCAAGACCAAGCCGCTGACCAACATGCGTGCTTCGGGCAAGGATGATGCGATCAAGCTGACCCCGGCGATCAAGTTCACCCTCGAGCAGGCGCTGGACTTCATCGAGGACGACGAACTGGTGGAAGTGACCCCGAAGGAAATCCGCCTGCGCAAGAAGTACCTCACCGAAAACGAGCGCAAGCGCGCCGGCCGCGCCGGCTGATCGCAATCTGGCACCGCAAGGGCATGCAGACACGGGATGCGGCATTGAAGGACATGCGTTACGACGCCGATCCGCATGCCCATCCCGGGCTGCACGCCATCGCCCTGCTGGAAGGCAGCAAGGGCCTGCTGGCCCTGCTGGCCGCCACCGGGCTGGAGATCTTCGGCCCGACACCGCTGCGGCACGTGGTCGGCAAACTGATCCACCTGCTCCAGCTCGACCCCCGCCACGGCATGCTGCCTTCGCTGCTGGCCGCCATCGACCCGCACGCCGTGCATCTGGCCGCGCTGCTGGTGGCCCTGTACGGTCTGTTGCACCTGGTCGAATCCTGGGGCCTGTGGCATGCCCGTTCCTGGGCGTCCTGGCTGGGCTGCATCAGCGCTTCGGTCTACCTGCCCTTTGACCTCTACGCCGTGGCCACGCATCCGGGCTGGGCATCGCTGGCCGTGCTGGCCATCAACATCGCCATCGTGGCCGCGCTGGCCCGCGATCTGTTCCGCCGCCGCCGCGCGGGCCGCCTCTGACATCACCTTCAGCGTTGCAAAGCACTCCACCGCACGGGTAGCCTGCCCGAAGCCGGCCGGGGGGACGTGCGGGGGAAACATGATGCGTCCTAGCGCCGCCTGGCTGCTGCCGGTCCTGCTTGTCCTGAATGCCTGCAGCAGCGGCACGGACGAGCGCGTGGCCAGCCCCCATGCGCCCGACGACTTCCTCTATGCCGAACTGGACATCGCCACGCTGCAACAGCGCATGGCCGATGGCTCGCTCGACAGCCATGCCTTGACCCGCGCCTATCTGGACCGCATCGCCGCCATCGACAAGGCCGGACCGTCGCTGCACGCGGTGATCGAAACCAACCCGGATGCCCTGCGCGAGGCCGCCGCGCGCGATGCCGAGCGGCGCGCAGGCAAACTGCGCGGGCCGCTGCACGGCATCCCGGTGCTGATCAAGGACAACATCGACGCCACCCCGATGGTCAATTCGGCCGGCTCGCTCGCGCTCCGCGATTTCCGCCCCACCCGCGATGCGTTCCTCGTGCACCGCCTGCGCGAGGCCGGGGCGGTGATCCTCGGCAAGACCAACCTCAGCGAATGGGCCAACTTCCGCTCCACCCGCGGCATTTCCGGCTGGAGCGCGCGCGGCGGGCAGACCCGCAATCCCTATGCACTGGACCACAGCCCGTGTGGTTCCAGCAGCGGCAGCGCGGTTGCGGTGTCGGCCAACCTGGCCGTCGTGGCCGTGGGTACCGAAACCGACGGCAGCCTCCTGTGCCCGGCTGCGGTCAACGGCATCGTCGGCCTGAAACCCACCGTCGGACTGGTCAGCCGCAACGGCATCCTGCCCATCTCCTTCAGCCAGGACACCGCCGGCCCGATGGCACGCAGCGTCGCCGATGCCGCCTTGCTGCTGTCCGCCCTGGCCGGGCGCGACGAGTCCGACCCGGCCACCGCGACGATGCCCGGCCGCGCGGTCTACGACCATGCCGCGCGCCTGTCGTCCGATGCCCTGCGCGGCGCCCGCATCGGCGTGCTGCACAACGACCTGTCCGAAGCCGAGGACATCGGCGGCGTTTACCGGCATGCGCTGGATGCACTGCGGGATGCCGGGGCCACGCTGGTGGATGTCGTACTCCCGACCGATGGCCAATGGGACGACGCGGAAACGACGGTGTTGCTGCACGAGTTCAAGGCAGGACTGGAGCGTTACCTGCGCGATCAGCACGCCCCCGTGCACACACTGAGCGAACTGATCGCCTTCAATCGCCGGCATGCCGACAGGGAAATGGCCCATTTCGACCAGGACCTGTTCGAGCGCAGCGAGGCCACCACCGGCCTGGCCGACCCGGCCTACATCCTGGCCCGCACCAAGGCCCGGCAGTTGGCCGGCCCATTGGGACTGGATGCGGTCCTCGATGCCTTGCACCTCGACGCCGTGGTTGCGCCGACCACCGGAGCCGCCTGGCGCATCGACCCTGCGCGCGGCGACGATTTCCGCGGTGCCGGTTACGGGGCCGCGGCCGTGGCGGGCTATCCGAGCCTGACCGTGCCGATGGGCGCGCGCGATGGCCTGCCGTTGGGCCTGACCTTCATGGGACGCGCGTGGAGCGAGCCGCGCCTGCTGGAACTCGGTTACGCCTACGAACAGCGCACCCTGGCGCGCACGCCTCCCGCCTTCCTCAAGACGCTGCCGCACCCGCACTGACCTGCCCCGCCATCCGCGCGTACCCGGCCCGCGGGGCCAAACCGCGCGCTCCGCAGCGTGGCATCACCCCGCTGCCTGGGCGATGGTCACTTGATGCTTGCGCACGATGGCCATCGCGATTTCCAGCGACTGCTCGTAATTCAAGCGCGGATCGACGGTGGACTGGTAACAACGCGCCAAGTCCTCATCGGTGAGGTCACGCGCACCGCCGGTGCATTCGGTGACATCCTCGCCGGTCAACTCCAGATGCATGCCCCCCAGACGCGTACCGGCGGCGGCATGGATGTCGAACGCGGATTCCACTTCGCCGAGGATGTTGTCGAAGCGGCGCGTCTTGTAGCCGTTGCTGGTGCTTTCGGTATTGCCATGCATCGCATCGCACACCCACAGCACCCGGCGCCCGTCACGCTTCACCGCATCCAGCAAGGGCGGCAACCTGTCGCCGATCACCCCGGCCCCCATGCGGTGGATGAAGGTCAGCCGGCCCGGCTCGTCGTCCGGATTGAGCACGTCGATCAGGCGCAGCAGCTGGTCCGGATCCACCGACGGACCGACCTTCAACGCGATCGGATTGCGCACGCCGCGCAGGTATTCCACGTGCGCGCCATCGATGGCCGCGGTACGCATTCCGATCCACGGGTAATGCGTGCCCAGGTTGAACCAGCCCGGCTGGCGCGGCACCTGCCGGGTCAGGGCCGCTTCGTAATGCAGCAGCAAGGCCTCGTGCGAGGTATAGAAATCGACCCGGCGCAGGTTGTGGATCTGCGCACCGGACAGGATTTCCATGAACTGCACCGAATCCTGCACCGCAGCAGCCATGCGCTGATAGTCGACCGCCCGCGGCGAATAACCCACCCACGACAGGTTCCAGTATTCGGGGTGCCGCAGATCGGCGAAACCGCCATCGACCAGCGCGCGGACGAAGTTCATCGTCAATGCCGAATGCGCATGCGCCTCGATCATGCGATGCGGGTCGGGCACTCGGGCCTCGGCCGTGAATTCGGGCCGGTTGACCACGTCGCCGCGGTAACTCGGCAGCGTCACCCCGTCGCGCGTTTCGCTGTCCGAAGAACGCGGCTTGGCGTACTGGCCGGCAAAACGGCCGACGCGGATCACCGGCACACGCATGCCGTGCGTCAGTACCAGGCTCATCTGCAGCAAGACCTTGAGCCGGTTGGAAATGCGTGAAGACTCGCATTCGTCGAAACGCTCGGCGCAGTCGCCGCCCTGCAGCAGGAAACGCTTGCCCTCCTGCGCCTCAGCCAGCTGCTGCTTGAGCGCAAGGATTTCCCACGACGTCACCAGCGGCGGCAAACGCCGCAGCTCGGCCAACGTGGTCTCCAGCCGGCCTGCATCCGGATAACTGGGCATCTGCAGCGCGGTACGCGCATGCCAGCTGTCGGGCGCCCAGGTTGGATCGGAAGAGAAAGCCGGAGACGGGAACGACGAAACGGGCATGGGGGACGGACTCCTGTGAACCCATCCATCATCGCAGAGCGTTTCGCGGCGGCAAAATGTTTCTTCCGACATGTTTCCGACCTCTTTGAACCGAAGGAAAAGCCGACAGACCGACCATGACTTTCGGGCTACGCGGGGATGTACCGACAAGAGGATGTTACTTAATAACAACTTCTTCCCTCAGACCACATGCCGATGACTCCCTCCCGCCTCCTTCTCGCGACCGCCATCAACCTGGCGTTGGCTGCCACCGTCGCCCCGGCCTTCGCCGACGATGTCCCCGCCGCCACGCCTTCCTCCACATCGAGTGTCACCAATCTGGATGCGGTGCAGGTCACCGCCAAGCTCGAAGCCGCGCGCAACGCCTTGTCGCCGGACATCGGCAGCAGCCAGTTCACGCTGTCCGCAGAGGACATCCAGAAGCTTCCGCTCGGCGCCTCCACGCCGATGAATCAGGTGCTGCTGCAAGCCCCCGGTGTGGTGCAGGACTCCTACGGCGGCGTCCACGTGCGCGGCGACCATGCCAATCTGCAATACCGCATCAATGGCGTGATCCTGCCCGAGTCGATCTCCGGTTTCGGCCAGATGCTGGACCCGCGCACGGTGCAGAGCATGCGCCTGCTCGACGGCGCCCTGCCGGCGCAGTTCGGCGACCGCACCGCTGCCGTGGTGGACATCACCACCAAGAATGGCACGCAGCTCGGCAACGGCGGCAACGTCGGCATCACCACCGGTTCGTTCGGCAAGATCAATCCGTTCGCCTCGGTGTGGGGCAGTGAAGGCCGTTGGAGCTGGTTTGCCACCGGCAATTACGACCAGGACAAGGTCGGCCTGGAAAACCCGACCGACAGCCGCACCCCGCTGCATGACAAGACCCATCAGGGCAAGGGCTTCTTCGACCTGAGCTACCTCGCCAACGAAGACACCCGCATCAGTCTGATGGCCGGCTTTGCCAACAACCGCTTCCAGATTCCGAACAATCCCGGGCAGGTGCCGGCCTTCGACGACCTCGGCACCACCACTTACGACTCCTCCCGGCTCGACGAGAACCAGCAGGAGAACACCCGCTTCGCCACCCTCGTGCTGCAGGGCCTGATCGGCAACACCTCCTACCAGCTCTCGGCCGGCCAGCGCTACAGCAACGTGGCCTTCGAACCCGACGTGACCGGCGACCTCATCTTCGACGGCGTGGCCTCCAACGTGAATCGCAGCAACCGCGCAAACATCCTGCAGGCAGACTTCTCCACCCCGGTGGGAGACAGCCACACTCTGCGCTACGGCGTGTATGGCGATTACGAGCAAGCTTCGGCACGCAACGCTTCCTGGGTGTTCCCTGCCGACGCCGACGGCAACCAGGCCGGCAACGTGCCGGAACTCATCCCCGACGCCAGCCGCTTCCACGCCAGCACCGCCGCGGTGTATGTGCAGGACGAGTGGAAGATCGGCGACGACTGGGTCGTCAACTACGGCGCGCGCGGCGACCGCTTCAAGGCCTTCGGCCGCAGCGAAGGCCAGCTCAGTCCGCGCCTGGGCGTGGTCTGGCACGCCACCGACAGCACCACGCTCCACGCAGGTTATGCCCGTTATTTCACCCCGCCGGCCACCGAACTGATCTCCGGCTCCGACATCGCCCTGTACAACGGCACCACCAACCAGCAGGTTTCCACCGGCGCACTGGTTCCACTGAGCGAACGCAGCGACTACTACGACCTTGGCATTTCGCAGAACGTCGGCAACCACCTCACCCTCGGTCTGGATGCCTACGACCGCTTGGCCAGCCGGCTGCAGGACGAAGGCCAGTTCGGCGCCGCCTACGTCTACTCCACCTTCAACTACCGTCATGGCCACATCCACGGCCTGGAATTCTCGGCCGACTACGACAACGGCCCGTTCAGCGCCTACTTCAACGCCGCCTACAGCCGCGCAATGGGCAAGCAGGTGATGACCGGCACCTACAACTTCGATCCGGACGCACTGGCCTACGCTGCCGACCACTGGATCCACCTCGACCACGACCAGAAATTCACGTCATCCGGCGGTGTCAGCTACCACTTCTCGGACGGCACGCGGCTCGGTGCCGATTACCTGTTCGGCAGCGGCCTGCGCACCGATACCGACACCGTGCCCAACGGCGGCGAGCTGCCCTCGTACTTGCAGCTGAACCTGAGTGCGGGGCACGACTTCGACATCGACGGCCATACCCTGCATGCACAGCTGGCGGTAGTGAATGCGCTGGATCGCAGCTACCAGCTGCGCGACGGCGGCGGCATCGGCGTGTTCGCACCGCAATGGGGCCCGCGCCGCGGCGCCTATCTCACCCTGCAGCAGGATTTCTGATCGCAACAGCAGACGAGCCACGCGGCAGGCGACAGACACGCCTGCCGTGGCTACGGCAGGGACGACACGGGGCGATCCAACTGGGTCGCCCTGCGTGCATCCGGTGCGCACGAGGGCCAGAGACCGACCGGGCCCGATACACCCTGTATCGTCGGACCCTCCTCTTCGGCCAACACACTCGCTCCCTCGATGCGATGCCGCAGCTCACGACGCAGGCACCGAACTCCCCGCCCCCGGACATTCAGACGGCAGCACTGAACGGCCGAACTCGGCAGCACACATCCAGCGCCCCGCCGGCGGTGACATCTCCCTCCCCGGGGATCGATGCAAGACGGCCCAAGGCCGCACGGCCCTTCTTGAACCGACTTGCGGGGGCATTGCCCCGAGTGTCAACGCCGCCGGGACAACCCGGCCAGTACCGCCCACAGCGCCAGCAGCACGAACCAGATCAGGCTCCAGGCCGGCATCGCCAGACCGAGGAAAGTCCAGTCCACCTTGGCACACTCGCCCGACCCGGTGAACACCTTGCGGATCACGTCGGCAAACGGGAAGGCCTGCATCATGTAGGACAGGTCCGGGCCACAAGCCGGCACCTGATCGGCCGGCAGATGCTGCAGCCAGACATGCCGGCCGGCGATGCCGATGCCGGCCAATGCGGGCAGCAGCGCCAGTATCGTCCAGAACACGCGCCAGCCATGCCGCTTCGGCCCGAACAACCCGCCCAACAGGAACACCACACCCAACACGGTAAAAGCGCCGCGCTGGAACGTGCACAACGGGCACGGCAACAAGCCGCCGTAGTACTGCATGTAAAGCGCATAGGTCAGCAAGCCGGCGCACGCGACAAAGCCGACCAGGAAGCAGACGCGGAACGACCAGGACATCGGATTCATCGGACAACTCGACTCGGCATCGGATCTGTCGGCATTATCGCCGGTCGCCCGAAAAGCAGAAACCCCGGCAGAACCGGGGCTTCTGGAATGCAGCATGTTGCGCAAAGTGCCGCGGCTTATTCGGCCACTTCCTCGGCGACGGCGATCGGGCGATCGACCAGCTCGACGTAGGCCATCGGCGCATTGTCGCCTGCACGGAAACCGCACTTGAGGATGCGCAGGTAGCCGCCCGGACGGGTCTGGTAGCGCGGGCCCAGCGTGGTGAACAAGGTGCCGACGGCTTCCTTGTCGCGCAGGCGGGCGAAGGCAAGGCGACGGTTGGCGACGCTGTCGACCTTGGCCATGGTGATCAGCGGCTCGGCGACGCGACGCAGCTCCTTGGCCTTCGGCAAGGTGGTCTTGATCAGGCCGTGCTTGATCAGCGAGGAGGCCATGTTCTTGAACATCGACTCGCGGTGTGCGCTGGTACGGCTGAACTTGCGGCCGGATTTCTGGTGACGCATGGTCGTGTTTCCTGAAAGGTGATGTGAAGGATGAAACCTTGTACTTCGCTGTCGCCATCCCGGCGTTGCAACATGGACTGCGGTTGGTCCGAGCCGGCATCCCTTGCCGGTTTTCGCCGCAGGCTTTCACGCCTGTCGGCAGGGCGACCCGGAATCCCCGGGTCAAGCCGTCGTGGGACGGCAACAGGCGGGGGGGAACCCCGCCTGCATGTCCCGCTGCACCTCAGGCAAACCTGCGTGCAGCAGTCAAACCGAGACTCAGCCGAGCATGCCGTGCTGGGCGACGCCGGCCGGCGGCCAGTTCTCCAGTTTCATGCCGAGCGAAAGGCCGCGCTGGGCGAGCACTTCCTTGATCTCGGTGAGCGACTTCTTGCCCAGGTTCGGGGTCTTGAGCAGCTCGACTTCGGTCTTCTGGATCAGATCGCCGATGTAGTAGATGCTCTCGGCCTTGAGGCAGTTGGCCGAACGCACGGTCAGCTCCAGATCGTCGATCGGACGCAGCAGCACCGGATCCACACCGCCAGTCTGCTGCTTCGGCGCACCTCGGTCGCGGTGGGTGAAATCGCCGAACACCGACAGCTGATCAGTGAGGATGTCGGCGGCAGTGCGCACGGCCTCCTCGGCGTCGATCGTGCCGTTGGTCTCGATCTCCAGGACCAGCTTGTCCAGATTGGTGCGCTGCTCGACGCGCGCGGCTTCCACCGCGTAGGCAACGCGGCGCACCGGCGAGAACGAGGCGTCCAGCACAAGACGGCCGATCGTGCGGGCCTCCTCGTCCGGACGGCGACGGGCGGCGGCCGGCTGATAGCCGAAACCGCGCTCGATCTTCAGGCGCATGTTCAGCGCCGTGTCCTTGGTGAGGTGGCAGATCACGTGGTCGGGATTGAGAATCTCGACGTTGTGGTCGGTCTTGATGTCGGCCGCGGTGACGACACCCGGGCCCTGCTTGGCCAGCGACAGCGTGGCGCTGTCACCGGTATGCATGCGGATGGCGACGTCCTTGAGGTTCAGCAGGACTTCCAGGACATCCTCCTGCAGGCCTTCGACCGTGGTGTACTCGTGCAGCACGCCGTCGATCTCGACTTCGGTGATCGCGAAGCCGGGGATGGACGAAAGCAGCACACGGCGCAGGGCATTGCCCAGCGTATGGCCATACCCGCGTTCCAGCGGCTCGATCACGACCTTGGCCCGATTCTCGGACAGGCGTTCGATCTGCGGGCCACGGGGACGCAGAACCTGATTGGCGATAACCGTCATGTTTGCGGATTCTCCTGAGAACTCCCCGGCCTGCCGGCCGGAGAGCCCTGCCAAAGTGGATTACTTCGAGTACAACTCGACGATCAGCGCTTCGTTGATGTCCGAAGGCAGGTCGGCCCGATCCGGGACGGCCTTGAAGATGCCGGCGAACTTCTTGGCATCGACCTCGATCCACGACGGGCTGAGGTCGTGCTGTTCGGCAAGCGTCAGCGACTCCTGAACGCGGAGCTGCTTCTGGGCCTTCTCGGACAGCGTGATCGCGTCACCGGCCTTGACCTGGTAGGACGGCAGGTTGACCGACTTGCCGTTCACCAACACGCCGCGGTGCGAAACCAGCTGGCGGGCCGACGGCCGGGTCACTGCGAAGCCCATGCGGTAGATGACGTTGTCCAGACGGGTTTCCAGCAACTGCAGCAGGTTCTCGCCGGTGTTGCCCTTCTTGGTCGAGGCCTTCTTGTAGTAGTTGCGGAACTGGCGCTCCAGCAGACCGTAGATGCGCTTGACCTTCTGCTTCTCGCGCAGCTGGGTGGCGTAGTCGGAAAGCTTGCCCTTGCGCGCAGTGGCGCCGTGCTGGCCTGGCTTCTGCTCCAGTTTGCACTTGGAGTCCAGCGCGCGCGCCGGGCTCTTCAGGGACAGGTCGGCGCCTTCACGGCGCGCGAGCTTGCAGGTAGGACCGATATAACGAGCCATTTCTCATCGCCCCCTTAGACGCGGCGCTTCTTCGGCGGACGGCACCCGTTGTGCGGGATAGGCGTCACGTCGATGATGTTGGTGATCTTGTAGCCGACGTTGTTCAGCGAACGAACGGCGGATTCGCGGCCCGGGCCCGGGCCCTTGACGCGCACTTCCAGCGACTTCACGCCGTAGTCCAACGCAGCCTTGCCGGCCTTTTCGGCGGCAACCTGCGCGGCAAACGGGGTCGACTTGCGCGAACCGCGGAAACCCGCGCCGCCCGAAGTCGCCCACGACAGGGCATTGCCCTGACGGTCCGTGATGGTGACGATGGTGTTGTTGAAGGAAGCGTGGACGTGAGCGACACCGTCGCTGACGACACGCTTGACCTTCTTCTTGGTCTTTACTGCTGCCGGCTTTGCCATGACGTGCCTCCGTTACTTCCTGATGGCCTTGCGCGGACCCTTGCGGGTGCGTGCATTGGTACGGGTGCGCTGACCGCGCAGCGGCAAGCCGCGGCGATGGCGCAGGCCGCGGTAGCAGCCCAGATCCATCAGACGCTTGATGGCGATGCCGATCTCGCGGCGCAGATCGCCCTCGACCACATAATGGGCCACTTCGGCGCGCAGGCGCTCGATTTCGGGCTCCGACAAATCGCGAATCTTGGTGGTGACCGGGACGCCGGCCGATTCGCAAACCTTCTTCGACCGGGTACGGCCGATACCATAGATGCTCTGCAACCCCACCCAGACATGCTTCTGGGCCGGCAGGTTGACACCCGCAATACGCGCCATGACGCGACTCTCCGACTGTGTTGGGCGAACTGGACGCGTTCGCCAGGACAGGCGAACCCGCAGTTCAGGTAGAGTGAACTGGTAATACTAGCAATATCCCGGATTGTTTGGAAGCCCGCGAAGCTTGACGCTCCGTGAACCCGGCATGGGGAGAGTGCCCATGCTCCAGCGCCGGCCCCTGCTGACCCGATCGATGTCCTGATCAGGCCGTCCGCGCTCCTCTTGCGCGGATCGGCAGGAACACACTCGCACGCGGGATGTCGTGCGAGCCGCCCATTGTGTTTGCGGGATCAGCCGCGGGCGAAACCGCCGCGCGAACCGCCCTTCAGATTGGCCTTCTTCAACAGGCTTTCGTACTGATGCGACATCAAGTGCGCCTGGATCTGCGCGATGAAGTCCATCACCACCACGACCACAATCAGCAGCGAAGTGCCACCGAAGTGGAACGAAGTGCTCAACTGCGTGCGCATCACTTCCGGCAGCAGGCAGACGATGACCAGATAGATGGAGCCGGCCGCAGTCAACCGTGTCAGCACGCCGTCCACGTAGTCGGCAGTCGCACGGCCGGGACGGATGCCCGGGATCAGCGCACCCGACTTCTTCAGATTGTCGGCGGTTTCCTGCGAATTGAACACCAGCGCGGTGTAGAAGAACGCAAAACCGATGATCAGCGCGGCAAACACG
>JADHEF010000303.1_pt1 | contig 57561 bp, 50 predicted proteins | sample 8952391 | NCBI WGS metagenome assembly JADHEF01 (sample SAMN16124439, study PRJNA663245) | bioreactor sludge metagenome | isolation source: sludge (nitrite) | place: India:Bengaluru | collected 2019-02-28 | reverse complement strand
GCGCATCGAGAATCTGCTGCTCAATGTCGTGCACGAGACCACGGCCTTCGGCGAATTCCTCGCCTTCGAAACCTTGAGCCTGTGCCCGATCGATACCCGGTGCGTCGAACGCAGCCTGCTCAACGACGAAGAAGCCGATTGGCTCAATGCCTACCATGCCCAGGTGCACAAACGGGTCGCGCCGCTGGTGCAAGGCGCGGCGCTGGCCTGGCTGGAGCGCAGCACACGGCCGATCTGAGCCGCCCCGGGCGCCGCAAACGAACGAGGCCGCTCGGGCAATGCCCGGGCGGCCTCGTTGGCGACGAATCGCGCGGCCTTACTTCTTGTCCGCTGCCTCGCCGTCGGCGCCTTCCTTCCAGCCGCCGCCCAGGACCTTGTACATCGTGACCTGGTTCTGTGCGAGCGCAAGCCGGGCCTGGATCGCCGATTGCTGGGCGCTGAACAAGGAGCGTTGCGCGTCCAGCAGATCGAGATAGCTGGCCGCGCCATTGCGGTAGCGCAGATCGGAAAGCTGGTAGCGCTCGCCCTCGGTATCGGCGAGCGTTTGCGCGGCGCGTGCCTGATCGCCATAGGTCGCGCGGCCGGCCAGCCCGTCGGCCACTTCGCGGAACGCGCTCTGGATCGTCTTCTCGTACTGTGCGAGCGCGATGTCCTTGGCGGCCTTCGCGGCATCCACATTCGCGCCGGTGCGGCCGGCGTCGAACAAGGGCATGGTCGCCTGGGGCGAGAAGGTCCAGGCCCGCTCGCCGTCGCTGAACAATTTCGACAATTGGGTGCTCGCGACACCGAAGCTGCCGGTCAGCGAAATGCGCGGGAAATAGGCCGCGCGCGCGGCGCCGATGTTGGCGTTGGCTGCGATCAACGCCTGTTCGGCTTGGCGCACATCGGGACGACGCGCCAGCAGATCGGAGGGCAGCCCGGCCGCGACATCGGCGAGCTTCACCTCGCCGGCCGCCGCTGCCGGCAGATCGGCCGGGATCGGTTGACCGAGCAGCAGGGTCAGCGCGTTTTCGTCCTGCATGCGCTGGCGCTGTTGCTGGGCATAGGTGGCCTGGGCGGACGCGACCAGCGATTGGGCCAGCTTGAGGTCGAGCGCCGACGTCGCGCCCGAGTCGTACTTGAGCTGCGTGAGCTTGAGCGATTCCTCGCGGGTGCGCAGGGTCTCGCGCGTGAGGGTCAGCAATTCATCGTCCGCGCGCAACGCCAGATAGGTGCTCGCCACCGACGAGATCAAGGTGATCTGCGCGGTCTTGCGCGCCTCTTCGGTCGCGAAATACTGGGCCAGCGCGGCGTCCTTCAAGGCGCGCACCCGGCCCCAAAGATCGAGTTCGTACCCGGTGACCGCGATGCCGGCGGTGTAGACGCTCGACACATTGCCATCGCTGCCGGGCTGGCGGGTGCCGGTCACGGCCGCGTTCACGGTCGGGAACAGATCGGCGCGCTTGATCTCGTATTGCGCGCGCATCTGCTCGACATTGAGCATCGCCACGCGCAGATCGCGGTTGTTCTTGAGCGCGAGGTCGATCAGACGCTGTAGCCGCGCATCGGTGAAGAAAGCCCGCCATTCGAGATCGGCCGCCGGCACGTCGGTGCTCGGCTGGGTGACCGTCGAATCGGCCGGCGCTGCCGGGTATTGCGCGGCGATCGGCGCCGGCGGCTTTTCCAGCGTGGGAATGAAGGAACAGCCGGCCAGCGCGAGCGCGGCGGCGACCGCGCCCAATGCCGAAGGAAGAGTCTTATTCATGGTCGTGGGTTTCATCACGCGTTGTCCTTCTCGATGCCGGCGTGCCCGGTCGGGTCGGGCGGCAATTCGTGCGCATACATCTGACGCTGACGTTCGCTGCCCTTGAAGATGCGCCGCACCACCACGAAGAAGATCGGCACGAACAGCACCGCAAGCACGGTGGCCGACAACATGCCGAACATGACGCCGGTACCGATCGCGTTCTGGCTCGCATGGCTCGCGCCCGAGGCCACCACCAGCGGCAGCACGCCGAGGATGAAGGCGAACGAGGTCATGATGATCGGACGGAAGCGCAGATGGCAGGCTTTGAGCGTGGCTTCGACCAGATCCATCCCCTGGGCATGCAAGTCTTTGGCGAACTCGATGATCAGGATCGCGTTCTTCGCCGACAGGCCGATCACCGCGATCAGGCCGACTTTGAAGAACACGTCATTGGGCAGGCCGCGCAAGGTCACCCCGAGCAAAGCCCCGAGCACCCCGAGCGGCACCACCAGCATGACCGCGAACGGGATCGACCAGCTTTCATACAAGGCCGACAGACACAGGAACACCGCCAGCAACGAGAACGCCACCAGCCAGATCGCCTGCGAGCCCGAAAGCTTTTCTTCGCGCGACAGCCCGGTCCATTCGAAACCGAAGCCTTGCGGCAGTTTGCTGGCGAAGCTCTCCATCTCGTCCATCGCGGCGCCGGTGCTGAAACCGGCCGCGGCATCGCCGGCGATCCGCATCGCCGGATAGCCGTTGTAGCGCACGGTCTGCATCGGCCCGGTGACCCAACGCGTGGTCGCGAAGGCCGACAAGGGCACCGGTTTGCCCTGCCCGTTGATCACATTGATCTCGAGCAGATGCTCGGGCTGCATGCGGGCCTGGGCATCGGCTTGCACCATCACGCGCTGCAGACGGCCCGCATTCGGGAAGTCGTTGATATAGGCCGAACCGAGCGCGGTCGACAACGCGGTGTTGATCGCGTCGAACGACACCCCCATCGCGTTCGCGCGGGTGCGGTCGATGTCGACCTGCAATTGCGGCGCGTCTTCGATGCCGTCGGGACGCACGCCCGCGAGCGTCTTGCTCTGCCCCGCCATGCCCAGCATCTGATTGCGCGCGCCGAGCAAGGCGTCGTGGCCGAGCCCGCCGCGATCCTGCAAGCGGAAGGTGAAGCCGGTGGCGGTGCCGAGTTCGGGAATCGACGGTGGCACGAGCGGATAGATGAACGCGTCGCGCACGCCCATCAAGGCGCCGAACGCGCGACCGGCGAGCGCCTCGGCGCTGTGTTCCTTGCCCTTGCGCTCCGACCAGTCCTTGAGCGTCACGAAAGCGAGCGCCGCGTTCTGGCCCTGGCCCGAGAAGCTGAAGCCGAGCACGCTGACCATCTTGTCGACTTCGGGCTGCTTGAGGAAGAAGCCTTCGGCTTGTTGCATGACCTGGCGCGTGCGCTCTTGCGTCGCGCCCGGCGGCAACTGCACGTTGACGATGATGTAGCCCTGATCTTCGTTGGGCAGGAAGGACGTGGGCAGGCGATAGAACAGCCAACCGACCACCACCACCAGCGCGGCGAAGATGGCGAGCATGCGGCCGCTGCGCGCGATCAGCTTGCCGACCCAGGATTCATAGCCTTTGGCGGTGCTGGCGAACCAGCGGTTGAACCAGCCGAAGAAACCGGTCTTCGCATGATGGTGGCCGGCCTCGACCGGCTTGAGCAGCGTCGCGCACAGCGCGGGCGTCAAAGACAAGGCCAGGAAGGCCGAGAACACCATCGCGCTGACCATCGACAACGAGAACTGCCGGTAGATGTTGCCCACCGAGCCGCTGAAAAAGGCCATCGGCACGAACACCGACACCAAGGTCACGGTGATGCCGACGATGGCCGCGCTGATCTGGCCCATGGCCTTGCGCGTCGCTTCGAGCGGTGACAAGCCTTCCTCGCTCATGATGCGCTCGACGTTCTCGACCACCACGATCGCATCGTCGACCAGGATCCCGACCGCGAGCACCAGGCCGAACATGGTCAGCACATTGATCGAGAATCCGGCCACATTCATGATCGCGAACGCGCCCATGAGCGCGACCGGCACCACGATGGTCGGAATCAACGTGTAGCGCAGGTTTTGCAGGAACAGCAGCATCACCAGGAACACCAGCACCACGGCTTCGAGCAGGGTTTCGATCACTTGCGAGATCGAAATCTTGACGAAGCGCGAGCTGTCGTAAGGCACCTCGTACTTCACGCCATGCGGGAAGTATTTTTCGAGTTCGACCATGCGCTCGCGGATCGCGGTCGCGGTGGCCAGCGCATTGCCCGTCGGCGAAAGCTGCACGCCGATGCCGGCCACGTCCTTGCCGTTCAGCCGCGCCCGGGTCGCATAGCTCTGACCGCCGAGTTCGATGCGCGCGACATCCTTCAGGCGCACCGTCGAACCGTCGGTATTCGCGCGCAGCACGATGTTGCCGAACTGCTCGGCCGAGCTGAGCTGGCCATCGACCACGACCGTCGCGCTGATGCGCTGGTCGGGCGTGTTGGGCAGGTCGCCGATCGAACCGGCCGACACTTGCGCGTTCTGCGCCTTGATCGCCGCATTCACCTCGGCGACCGACAGTTTGTAGCCGACCAGTTTGGCCGGATCGATCCAGATGCGCATCGCGCGCTCGGAACCGAACAACTGGGCCTGACCGACACCGGCGGTCCGCTGGATTTCCGGCACCACGTTGCGCGACGCGTAATCACCGAGTTCGACCGGATCGATGTTCGGATCTTCCGAGACCAGCATCACGACCATCAGGAAGTTCGAGCGCGATTTCTCGACCCGCACCCCTTGTTGCGTCACGGCGGCCGGCAACCGCGGCGTGGCGCGGCTCAGGCGGTTCTGCACATCGACCTGGGCCAGATCGGGGTTGGTCGCGGTGTCGAAGGTCAGGGTCAGGGAACCGGACCCGTTCGCCTGGCTCACCGCTTCCATATAGATGAGACCGGGTGAGCCGTTCATTTCCTGCTCGATCACGCTGAGCACGGTTTCTTCGAGCGTCTTCGCCGATGCGCCCGGATAGGCGACCGACACCACGATCGAAGGCGGCGCGATGGTCGGGTACTGCGAGATCGGCAGCTTGGTGATCGAGACCGCCCCCGCCACCAGGATGAACAGTGCGATCACCCACGCGAAGATCGGGCGATCGATGAAAAATTTGGCCATGAAGCTTGCCCCTTACTCTTGCTTGGCAGCCGCCGGCGCGCCGCCATCCTTGGCGGGTTGCGCGGGCGCATTGTTCTTGGTCGCCTCGGCGGCGGGCTTCGCAGCGGCCTGGTCGGGCTTGGCTGCGGCGGCCGGCGCGCCGGCCGGCGCGGCGTTGGGCTGCCAGGGCACCGGTTTCACGGTCGCGCCCGGACGCAGTTTCTGGAACCCGTCGACCATGACCTGATCGCCCGCATTCAGACCGCCCGTCACCACCCATTGGCCGTTCTGGCTGTTGCCGATCTTGATCGTGCGCGGACCGACCTTGCCGTCGGCCCCCACCACCATGACCGTATCGCCCTGGGCCGAACGCGTGACGGCCTGCTGCGGCAGCAGGATCGCATCGCCCGCCTGGGCCTGTTCGATGCGCACCCGCACATACATGCCGGGCAGCAGCAGGCCGTCGGGGTTCGGCACCTCGGCGCGCAACGTGACCTGGCCAGAGGTTTCATCGACCGTGATGTCCGAGAACAACAGCTTGCCGGGCTTGGCGTATTCGCTGCCGTCGTCGAGCACCACGCGCACGCTCGCGGCCTCGTTGCCGGTGGCGCGCTTCAAGCGCCCATCCGCCAACGCCTTGCGCAGACGCAGCACTTCGCTGGCCGGCTGGGTGAAGTTCACGTACATCGGGTTGATCTGCTGGATGACCGCCAACTGGGTGGCCTCGGTCGCGCTGACCAGCGCGCCTTCGGTCACCATCGCGCGGCCGATGCGGCCCGAGATCGGCGCGATCACGGCCGTGTAATCGAGGTTGATACGCGCGGTCTCGACCGCCGCCTTGGCCGCAGCCACATCGGCTTCGGCCTGCTTTTGCGCCGCGACGGCATCGACATAATCCTGCTTGCTGATCGCATTCGCCTCAAACAGCGGCTTGTAGCGTTCGGCGCGCGACGCGGCCTGGGTCAACGTCGCCTGAGCCTTGGCCAGCGTGGCCTGGGCGCTTTCGGAACTGGCGCGGTAGGGCGCGGCATCGATCTGGAACAAGGATTGGCCCGCCGCCACCTCCCCGCCTTCGCGGAACAGGCGCTTTTGCAGCACGCCGGTCGCGCGGGCACGCACTTGAGCGATACGCGCGGCCTCGAGACGGCCGGGCAATTCGGTCACCAGGCCGATCGCGCCGGGCGCCACCGTGACGACCCCGACTTCAGCGGGTGGCATGCCTCCGCCGGGACCGGCTCCGGTCGCGCCTTGCTGGCCGCAAGCCGCCAGCAAAGACGCAAGAACAAGCGCGGCCACCGGCACACCGGCGCGCGCGAAACGCTGGGCAAAACGAGAGTTGGCGAACATGGATTTTCTTTCTGGGGGGAAATCGTCGGGCGCCTACAGCCGGACTTAGCTGAGCATTTTGCTCAAGCAGTTTTGCCGCTGTATTGCCGAGAATTGCGGTAGTATACATACATTGTTGAATGTATGTTTAACCCCAGAGCACATGGGGGATATCGATACTGCACGGGGAACATCGTGGTCAGACGCACCAAGGAAGAAGCGCAGGAGACGCGCACCCGGATCATCGACACGGCCGCAGAGATCTTCTACCGACGCGGCCTTTCGCGAACCTCCTTGCATGACATCGCCCAGGCCGCCGGGGTGACACGCGGCGCGGTGTACTGGCATTTCAAAGACAAGGCCGAGTTGTTCAACGCGATGATGGACCGCGCCACCCTGCCCTTCGAGCAGACGCGTATCAACAGCGCCGATGATTTGCGCGATGACCCGCTGGGGCGCATGCGCGCCAACATGTTGGGCGCCTTGACCGTGACCGCGAACGATCCGCAAGTGCGGCGGGTCTTCGAGATCGCCCTGCACAAGGTCGAATATGTGGCCGAACAACAAGCCTTGCTCGACCGCCATCTGGCCGAGCGCAACCGCTGCGTGATGGAAGGCGAACTGGCCTTGCGCGCCGCGATCGAACAAGGTCTGGTCAAGACCGCGCTCACGCCGCGCGCGGTTGCGCTCGGACTGTTCAGCCTGATGGACGGCTTGTTGCACAACTGGCTGATCGACCGCGATGCCTTCGATCTGGTGGCCGTCGGCACCGCCACCATCGACACCTATCTGAGCGGGCTGCGCTGCAATGCGTTGAACACGCGGGCCGGCGGCGCGTCGCAGCACGCCGCCGTCACGCCCAAGGCGCCTCAGGCCGCCAAAGGCTTGTAGCGGATGCGCTTGGGCGCCACGCCTTCTTCGCCCAGACGGCGCTTCTTGTCGGCCTCGTATTCCTGGTAATTGCCGTCGAAGAACACCCATTGCGAATCGCCTTCGCAGGCCAGGATGTGGGTCGCGATGCGGTCGAGGAACCAGCGGTCGTGGCTGATCACGAGCACGCTGCCCGCGAATTCGAGCAAGGCTTCTTCGAGCGCGCGCAAGGTTTCCACATCGAGGTCGTTCGACGGTTCGTCAAGCAGCAACACATTGCCGCCCGCGAGCAGGGTCTTGGCCAGATGCAACCGGCCACGCTCGCCGCCCGACAGATTGCCGACGATCTTCTGCTGATCGCCGCTCTTGAAATTGAAGCGGCCGATGTAGGCGCGCGACGGCATTTCGAATTTGCCGACCGTGAGAATGTCGGCGCCGTCGGAAATCGCTTCCCAGACGGTCTTGTCGTTGGGCAGCGCATCCCGGTGCTGATCGACCGACGAAATCTTCGCGGTCGTGCCGATCACGACTTCGCCGCTGTCGGGCTGTTCCTTGCCCAGGATCATCTTGAACAGCGTCGACTTACCGGCGCCGTTCGGGCCGATGATGCCGACGATGGCACCGGGCGGAATCTTGAAACTGAGCTTGTCGATCAGCAGCCGATCGCCAAAGCCCTTGCTCACGTCCTTGAACTCGATGACTTCGTTGCCCAGACGCTCGGCGACCGGGATGAAGATCTCGTTGGTCTCGTTGCGCTTCTGGTAATCGACGCTCGACAATTCCTCGAAGCGCGCCAGACGCGCCTTGCTCTTGGCCTGCCGGCCCTTCGGGTTCTGGCGCACCCATTCGAGTTCCTGCTTCATCGCCTTGATGCGCGCGGCCTCTTGCTTGGATTCGGTCTCGAGACGCGCTTCCTTCTGTTCGAGCCAGGAGCTGTAATTGCCCTTCCACGGGATGCCATGGCCGCGGTCGAGTTCGAGGATCCATTCGGCCGCGTTGTCGAGGAAGTAGCGGTCGTGGGTCACGGCGACCACGGTGCCCGGGAAGCGTTGCAGGAATTGTTCGAGCCAATCGACCGATTCGGCGTCGAGGTGGTTGGTCGGCTCGTCGAGCAGCAGCATGTCGGGCTTGGACAGCAACAAGCGGCACAACGCCACCCGGCGCTTTTCGCCGCCAGACAGATTCTTGATCACCGCCTCCCAGGCCGGCAGACGCAGCGCATCGGCCGCGATCTCGACCTGGTGTCCGGTGTTGTCGCCGGCCGCAGCAATGATTGCTTCGTATTTAGCTTGCTCTTCGGCGAGCTTGTCAAAATCGGCATCGGGCTCGGCGTAAGCCGCGTAAATCTCTTCGAGCTTTTGCTTGGCTTCCATCACCTCGCCCATGCCGCCTTCGACGGCCTGGCGCACGGTCGATTCCGGATCGAGCTGGGGTTCCTGCGGCAAATAGCCGATGCGGATGCCCGGCATGGGCACGGCTTCGCCTTCGATGTCCTGGTCGACCCCGGCCATGATCTTGAGCAGGGTCGATTTGCCCGCGCCGTTGAGGCCGAGCACGCCGATCTTGGCGCCCGGGAAGAAGGACAGCGAAATATCCTTGAGAATCTGGCGTTTGGGCGGGACGATCTTGCCCACGCGGTTCATTGTGTAGACGTACTGAGCCATGGCGGTCCGAATGCGGTTTTGCGCGAAAGCCGCGAGGGTACATGATCCGCTGCACAATCGGCGCGCCCGGCCCACGGCGGATGCACGCTCGGCGCGGCCGGCCACCGATGCGCGCCGTCCGGCCCCACATCATCAGGAGAAACTCGTGATCCAGTCTTTGCGCAGCAGGCTTCATCCGGCACGGCGCGCCCGCCTCCTCCCCATCGCGCTTTTGCTCGGACTGTCGGCGCTTGCCGGATGCGCCAGCGCGCCGGCGCCGACCGAACAAGACCGGCGCGCCGCGGCGCAGATCATCGACACCGAACAGCGCTTCGCCGCCGCCGTGGCGCAGTTGGGCATGCGCGACGGCTTCCTGCAATTCGTCGCCGCCGACGCGATGCTGATCCGCAAATCGGCGGTCCCGGCCGTCGCCACCTTGCAGGCCGAGCCGGCCGACCGGTATTGGCTCGATTGGTATCCGGACCGCATCGTCACGGCCGGCGTCGGCGACATCGCCGTGAGTACCGGCCCTTTCGAATCGCGCGCCGAGCGCAATGATCGCCGATCGATCATCGGACGCTATTTCTCGATCTGGCGGCGCGACGAACTCAATACCTGGAAGCTCGCCTTCGATGCCGGCGTGCGTTTCGACAAACGCGAATGCGCACCTTGCCTTGCTCCACTCGCGCAACGTTCGCGCAAGGATTGGGCCCTGCCCGATCCGGGCCCGGACGCCGACGGCGCCCGGCAAGCCGAATTGCGGTTTGAACAGGCGCAACATGCGGGCGACCGCAGCGCCCTGACCAAAGCGGCGCATCCGAAAATCCTGGTCATGCGCGAAGGTCAAGACGCGTTCGAAGGCGCCGCGGCGGTCGCGGCCATCGAGGCGCTCGCGCATGTGGACGCCACTTCGCGTTCGGCGGTCGTCATCTCGCAATCGGACGACCTAGCCTATGTCTGGGGCGAAATGCAATCGGCGCTCGGCAAGCACGGCAACTGGGCGCGGGTCTGGATCCGCAACCCCGAGGGTTGGCGCGTCCTGCTCGACTGGAACGACTTGCCGCAAGCTCGCTGACACGGCGCCATCGCACAAAAAAACAAGCCCCGGCATGCCGGGGCTCGTATGGGTTCGGCGCCGTTGCGCCGACAACACCGCGCCGAAATCAGATCGGGGTGATGTTGGTGGCTTGCAGACCCTTCGGGCCTTGCGCAACGTCGAAGGAAACCTTTTGGTTTTCTTGCAGGGTCTTGAAGCCCTTGGAGTTGATCGCCGAGAAATGCGCGAACAGGTCTTCGCCACCGCCATCGGGAGTGATGAAGCCGAAACCCTTCGCATCGTTGAACCACTTGACGGTACCGGTTGCCATATTTGAAACGTCTTTCGAAGTAAAGAGGGATGAGGTTGGGCGATTGCCCCGCCGGTTGGCGATATCGCTCGGAACAAGAAAGGAATGACAGCCTGCTACCGCACTACTCAACTTGGTTCCAGCAAATACGCGCGCAAGGTAACACAGTTCCTTGCGCAACTCCTATCACCCAAAGGTGTTCCCTGTCTCGCGGACACATCGTCGCCCTTTCCGGACAGGGTGAGGCGAGCGCCCACTGACCTAACGCCGGGTCGATTCGTCGCACGATCGACCATGGTCGCATTTCACCCCCGCCAAACGACGCTTCGTCGCACGCCGGTCGCTTCCAGCGCGGCCGGCGCCTAGATTGCGCCACATCGAATGCAGCCCGCATTCGCCAACGCCGACGGAGCCCATCATGCGCGACCATCAACTCGACAACCGACTCAACCTGCTCGCGCTCCTGACCGCGCTGGGCTTCGTGTTGGCCGGCGTCGTCCACGGCGCCGCGCAAGATCGGGCCGATCGTGAGGCGGCGCGTCTGGCGCAGCGCGCCGTGCCCGAGGTGCAGTTGCCGCGCGTGCTCGTTCAAGCCTCGCGTTCGCATATCGCGGCCGCCGAAGCGCATCAAGTCGCGGCCTTGTGCCCCGACGGCAGCCTCGCCACCATGGAAAGCACCTTGCCGAGCGCCAAGATGAACTGACACGCCGCGAACGCGCACCGGGCCCGCATGTATTCGCCCACCGGTCCGATGGCGCGGGTATGCTGCTCCGCACGGATCGGCATGACGGAGAAGACCCATGCGTTGGCGAGGCGAGCGCGAAAGCGACAATGTGGTGGACAGCCGCGGCAGCGGCGGCGGCTTGCCGATCGGCGGGCGATCGATCGGCATCGGCACGGTCGTGATCGCATTGGTCGCGTCGTATTTCCTCGGCATCGACCCGAGCGCCATGCTCGGCGCCTTGAGCGGCGGCGCGCCGAGCCAGTCGGCGGCGCCGACCCAGAAGCCGCCCGCGAATGACGAACTCGCGCGCTTCGTCTCGGTCACGCTCGCAAGCACCGAGGACACCTGGGCCGAGATCTTTCGCGCAAGCGGCCGCGAATACCGCGCACCGACCTTGCATCTGTTCAGCGGTGCGATCCCGACCGCCTGCGGCCAGGGCGTGAGCGCCGCCGGTCCCTTCTATTGCCCCGGCGACCAGCAGGTGTACATCGATCTGCGCTTTTACGAACTCATGCGCGACCGCTTCAAGGCGCCCGGCGATTTTGCCCAGGCCTATGTGATCGCGCATGAAGTCGGCCACCATGTGCAGAATCTGCTGGGTGTGACCGCCAAGCTCGATGCGATCCGCGGCCGCGTCAGCGAAAAGGAATACAACGCGATGTCGGTCAAACTCGAATTGCAGGCCGATTGTTTCGCGGGCGTCTGGGCCAAGCATTCGAACGATGCCAAACATTGGCTCGAACAAGGCGACATCGAAGAAGCCTTGACCGCCGCCACGGCGATCGGGGACGACACCTTGCAAAAGCAATCGCGCGGCTATGTCGTGCCCGACAGCTTCACCCACGGCAGTTCGGCGCAACGCGTGGCGTGGTTCAAGCGCGGCTGGACCTCGGGCCAGCCCAACGCCTGCAACACCTTCGACGCGAAGAGCGGGGTCTAGCCGGGCTCAGGCCGGGGCGCGCAACTGCCCTTTGCGCACGATGAAGTCGATGACTTGATCGAGGCCCGCGCCGGTCTTGAGGTTGGTCATCACATACGGCCGCCCGGGGCGCATGCGTTCGGTGTCGCTGCGCATGATGTCGAGCGAAGCGCCGACATGCGGCGCGAGGTCGATCTTGTTGATGACCAAGAGATCCGACTTGGTGATGCCCGGCCCGCCTTTGCGCGGAATCTTCTCGCCGCCCGCCACATCGATCACGTACAGCGTGAGGTCGGACAACTCAGGGCTGAAAGTGGCCGCGAGATTGTCGCCGCCCGATTCGATGAAGATGAGTTCGAGATCGGGAAAGCGCGCCGACATGCGTTCGACCGCATCGAGATTGATCGACGCGTCTTCACGGATCGCGGTATGCGGACAGCCGCCGGTTTCCACCCCCATGATGCGTTCGGGCGGCAAGGCCTCTGCAGCCACCAGCAAGCGCTCGTCTTCCTTGGTGTAGATGTCGTTGGTGACCACCGCGAGGTCGTAGGTCTCGCGCATACGCTTGCACAGCACTTCCACCAATGTCGTCTTGCCCGACCCGACCGGGCCGCCTACGCCGACCCGCAATGCGCTCACGCGCGCCGCTTGCGTCATCTGTTCACTCCGTTCTCAACGCTCAACTGCGGAACAACCGCGAATACAAAGTCTCGTGGCGCGCGCTCGCATTTGCGTAGCCTTGCGCGCACGCTCCCATTTCTTCGTCGGTCAGCGCCATGGCCGATTGCACCGCCGCCGCGATGTCTTCATGGCCGGCCATCAACAAGCGCTGCCCCGCCATCTGCCCGAGCGGCACCGTCTTGACCGCGACCAGCACCTGGTTTTCATACCAGGCCCAGACATAGGCCGTGAGCCCCGCCTCGCGATCGACGCCAAGACGCGCGCAGCACCACGCGAAAGCGGCCGGATAACTCATTCCGTGGCGCGGCGTAGGCGGTGGCGCAATCGCCAAGGCCGGCATCGCGCGCAACAACGAGCCGCCCATCTGCCGGGTTTCTTCGCGCAATTCGCGCGTCTCGCGCGAGGCGAGCAATTCCAGATTCCGGCGCGCAAACCCTGGCGCATCGGCACCGGCCGCCGCGTCGTAAGCGCGCAGCCACAAAGGCGCTTCGAGCCGCGCGATCGAGAGCGCCAGCACATCGGCGATCCAGCGCCGGGCGCCGGCTTCGTCAGCGACCAAGCCATCGGCGATCGCCTGTTCCAGCCCTTGCGAATACGCGAACCCGCCGACCGGCAACGCGGGGCTCGCAAGCTGCAACACCGCGAGCAGCGTGCGCAAACGCGCCTGGGCGCCGATCGGCTCGTGCGGCGTCACGGCTTATCCGCCTGCGCGGTCACGCGCGCCAGGGCGGCGCGATGCGCTTCTTGCGACAATTGTTCGCCGACCGTGGCCGAGACCGGATCGAAATCGTCGGCATGGTGGCCGTGCGTATGCCCATGGGCGTGATCATGCGGGTGGCCGTGATCATGCGGGTGGCCGTGATCGTGCGGGTGGCCGTGATCGTGCGAGTGGCCGTGATCCGCCGGGCCATGAGTGTGCGCGTGATCCTGCGGATGTCCGCTGCTCTGCCCGGCCCCGCGCCCTTCGTAAGCGCCCGGCTCCGGGTCGAACGGCAGATGCGCGGCCTCAACCGCGCCGCCCAGGTGTTCGACCATTTGCGCGAGCACCGGGTCGGGCTCGATCAACACATAGTCGGCCGCGATCTGCGCCGGCACATGGCGATTGGCCAGGTGATAGACGATGCGCATCAAGGCGTGCGCGGAGTCGGCGGTGATGCACAACACCGCCTGCGGCGCCGCTTCGACGCGCACCAGGCTGCCATCGCTCGCGCGCAACCAATCGCCGTCGCGCAACACGCTGCCGCGCGCGAGCACCACGCCGATCTCGCGCCCGTCGGCGAGCGTGGCGACGAAGCGGCTTTTCACGCGCAGATCGTAGCCGGCGCGCAAGCAGGCCGACTGCGCGCGCGCACCGGCCGCGGGCGGTTCGGCACGTTCGCGCACTTGCAAAGCTTCGGCCATCGCTTGCGCTCCCAAAGGCCTCAGAACAGGAAATAGCGCTGCGCCATCGGCAGCTCGGTCGCGGGTTCGCATTCGAGCAGCACCCCGTCGGCATGCACCTGGTAAGTCTCGGGATCGACCGTGATCCTAGGCATCAGCGCGTTGTGGACCATGTGTTTCTTGCCAAGCTTGCGGATGCCTTTCACCGCCACCAGCGGCTTTTGCAGGCCGTACTTCTCGCCGATGCCGGCCTTGAGCGCCGCTTGCGAGGCGAAGGTCAGCGAAGTCTTGGCCATCGCCGAACCGAAGGCGCCGAATTGCGGCCGGTAATGCACGGGCTGCGGGGTCGGAATCGACGCGTTCGGATCGCCCATCGCCGCGGCCGCGATCATGCCGCCCTTGAGGATGAGGAAGGGCTTCACGCCGAAGAAGGCCGGCTTCCAGAGCACGAGGTCGGCCCATTTGCCAACTTCGACCGAGCCGACTTCATGCGCGATGCCGTGGGTGAGCGCGGGATTGATCGTGTATTTCGCGATGTAGCGTTTGATGCGCGCGTTGTCGTGCGTGCTCGGGTCGCTGTAGCCTTTTTCGCTCAACGAACCGCGCTGCTGCTTCATCTTGTGCGCGGTCTGCCAGGTACGCATGATGACTTCGCCCACGCGCCCCATCGCCTGGCTGTCCGAACTCAGCATCGAGAACGCGCCGATGTCGTGCAGCACATCTTCGGCCGCGATGGTCTCCTTGCGGATGCGGCTTTCGGCGAACGCGATGTCTTCGGCGATGCCGGCATCGAGGTGGTGGCAGACCATCAGCATGTCGAGGTGTTCGTCGAGGGTGTTGACGGTGTAGGGCCGGGTCGGATTGGTCGACGACGGCAGCACATTCGCCTCGCCGCAAACCTTGATGATGTCGGGCGCATGCCCGCCGCCCGCGCCTTCGGTGTGATAGGTGTGGATCACCCGGCCCTTGAAAGCCTTGACCGTGGTCTCGACGAAACCGGCTTCGTTGAGGGTGTCGGTATGGATCGCGACCTGGGTGTCGGTCTTGTCGGCGACGCTCAACGCGGCGTCGATCGCGGCCGGGGTCGTGCCCCAGTCTTCATGCAATTTCAGGCCGATCGCGCCGGCCTTGATCTGCTCGGTGAGCGGCGCTTCGAGCGAGGCATTGCCCTTGCCCAGAAAGCCGAGGTTCATCGGGAAACTATCGGCCGCCTGCAACATGCGCTCCATGTGCCAAGGGCCGGGCGTCACAGTCGTGGCGAAGGTGCCGGTAGCCGGCCCGGTGCCGCCGCCGATCATGGTCGTGATGCCCGAATACAGCGCTTCGTCGATCTGTTGCGGGCAGATGAAATGAATGTGGGTGTCGATGCCGCCCGCGGTCACGATCAGGCCTTCGCCCGCGATGATCTCGGTGGCCGCGCCGATGACGATGTTGACGCCCGGCTGGATGTCGGGATTGCCGGCCTTGCCGATGCCGCTGATGCGCCCGGCCTTGAGCCCGATGTCGGCCTTGACGATGCCCCAGTGGTCGATGATGAGCGCATTGGTGATGACGGTGTCGGCGCAATCCTTGGCCAGGCGCTGCGATTGCCCCATGCCGTCACGGATCACCTTGCCGCCGCCGAATTTCACTTCCTCGCCGTAGATCGTGAAGTCTTTTTCGACCTGGGCCACGAGGGCGGTGTCGGCCAGGCGCACGCGGTCGCCGACAGTGGGGCCGAACATTTCGGCATAGGCTTGCCGCGAAATCTTCACGCTCATTTGCGCGCTCCTTTCTTGGGCGCCGGCTTCTTGGCGGCGGGCGCAGCTTTCTTCACCGCAGTCTTCTTCGCCTTCACATCGAGCGGCCCCATCACGCGGGCGTTGAAGCCATAGACGACGCGATCACCGTCGAGCGCCACCAGGCGCACGCTGCGTTCCTGTCCGGGCTCGAAACGCACGGCGGTGCCGGCCGCGATGTCGAGCCGAAAACCACGCGCGGCGGCGCGGTCGAAGCGCAAGGCTTCGTTGGTCTCGAAGAAATGGAAATGCGAGCCGACCTGGATCGGCCGATCGCCGGTGTTGGCGACGACGACCTCGAGGGTCTTGCGCCCGGCATTGAGTTCGATTTCGCCCGCGGCAGCGAGCACTTCGCCTGGAATCATCTGCGGCTCCTCATGTGCGCCAAATCAGGCAATCGGGTGATGCACGGTCACGAGCTTGGTGCCGTCGGGAAAGGTCGCCTCGACCTGGATGTCGGGGATCATCTCGGGCACGCCTTCCATCACTTCGTCGCGCGTGAGCAAGGTGGTGCCATAGCTCATGAGCTCGGCCACGGTCTTGCCGTCGCGCGCGCCTTCCATGATGGCGGCGGTGATGAAGGCCACCGCCTCGGGGTAATTGAGCTTGAGACCGCGCGCCTTGCGGCGTTCGGCCAACAGCGCTGCCGTGAAGATCAGCAGCTTGTCCTTCTCGCGTGGGGTCAACTCCATGGGTTCTCCCTTTGTGACGACGGCGATTCAAGTAGCCCAGATGCGCGGGCGTTGCGCACTGCGGCCCGCAAACACGCGCGGGCGCAATCGCATCCAAGCGTATTCGAGCAGATCGCGCACGCGTTCGGTATTGGGTCCGAGCGCCCGGACCACGAGCAGACGTGGATTGAGCAGCGTCGGCGCGCAACGTTCGCGCAACGCGTCGAGGTCTTCGTCCTGCCAATGCGGGCCGTAAGCCCACAGACAGCCGAAGACCGTCGCGCCACCCAAGGCCACCGGCGCGGCCAGCGCGGCATCGTCGCCAGAAACGCGTGTGCGTTCGAGCCATTCGAGTTCGCCTTCGATGTGCAAGGCGATGGTCTGGGCAAACCAGCCGCGCGCAAACCGTTCGCCCGACGCCTGGCGCCCGAGCGCGGTGATGTCCCAGCCGATCATGCAGGCGTCGGCGGCCAGATCGATGTGCAAGGACGACGCGACCTCGGCCGCATCGAAGACGATGTTTTCCTGCGGCAGCCATTCGAGCGCACCGGCCACATCCAGGCGGATGTCTTGCGCGGCGCGCCGGCCGTTGGCCTTGTACCACTTGGCCGCGCCGGGCGTGGTCACGAGCGCATGCGCCTGCGCATCGGCGCGCACCGCGATCTCGAGCGCATCGCCGCCCGCGATGCCGCCCGGCGGATGCAAGACGATGGCATGGCAGGCCTCGGGCCCTTCGGGATAAAGCGCCTTTTGCATGAGCAACGGGCCGCAATGCGCGCGCGCCACCGTCGTGCGTTCGCCGCGGCGCTCGAAATGCAGCTTCAATTGGGCATGCCAGGATTGCATCGACGGGAGTCTGAAAAAAACGGCGCGGCCCGATGGGGCGCCCAAGCAATCATGCCTCAGATCGTGATCAGCGAGCGCACGCCCTTGTCGTGCATCTCGGCGCCCGGCCCCGCATGGGTGACCTGGCCGCGCGACATGACGGCGTACGCGTCGGCCAGCGATTCGGCAAAGTCGTAATACTGCTCGACCAGCAGGATCGCCATCTTGCCGCCATCGGCGAGCTTGCGGATCACCGCGCCGATCTCCTTGATGATCGAAGGCTGAATGCCTTCGGTCGGCTCATCGAGGATCAGCACCTTGGGGTCGGCCGCGAGCGCGCGCCCGATCGCGAGTTGCTGTTGCTGCCCGCCCGACAGATCGCCGCCCTGGCGCTTGAGCATTTGTTTGAGCACGGGAAAAGTCTCGAGGATGTGCTCGGGCACTTTGCGCGCCTTCGCGCCCTTGAGCGGCGCCAGGCCCATCAGCAGATTGTCTTCGACCGTGAGCCGGTTGAAGATCTCGCGCCCTTGCGGCACATAGCCGATGCCGAGCGCCGCACGCTGGTAAGGCGCGAGCGTGGTGATGTCCTGCCCGTCGAGCACGATGCGCCCGCTTTTCACCGGCACCACGCCCATGATGCTTTTGAGCAGCGTGGTCTTGCCCACGCCATTGCGGCCGAGCACCACCGTGCATTCGCCGGTCTTCAAGGCGAGGCTCACATCGCGCAGGATGTGGCTGCCGCCGTAATACTGGTTGATCCCTTCGATGCTCAGCATGGTCGGTCCGTGGTTGTCGTCAGCGCCCGAGATAGACCTCGATCACGCGCTCGTTGCTTTGCACTTCCTGCATGCCGCCTTCAGCCAGCACGCTGCCTTCGTGCAGCACGGTCACGGTGCGCGCGATCTTGCCGATGAAGTCCATGTCGTGTTCGACGACCATGATCGAATGCGAGCCTTCGAGTTCGAGGATGAGTTCGGCCGTGCGCTCGGTCTCGGCATCGGTCATGCCCGCGACCGGTTCGTCGAGCAGGATGAGTTCAGGCTCTTGCACCAGCAGCATGCCGATCTCGAGCCATTGCTTTTGCCCGTGCGACAGCAGGCCCGCGAGGCGTTGTTCGCTGCCTTCGAGGCGGATGGTCTTGAGGGTGCGCGCGATCAGGTCGCGCTGCGCGGGCGTGAGCCGCGCGAACAGCGTCGGGCGCACACGCTTGTCCATCTTCATCGCGAGTTCGAGGTTCTCGAACACCGTGTGCTGCTCGAACACCGTGGGCTTCTGGAATTTGCGGCCGATGCCCAAATGCGCGATCTCGGTCTCGGGCAGTTTGGTCAAATCGAAAGTCTGGCCGAAGTAGGCCGTGCCTGCATCGGGCCGGGTCTTGCCGGTGATCACATCCATCATCGTGGTCTTGCCCGCGCCGTTGGGCCCGATGATGCAGCGCAGCTCGCCCTTGAGGATGGTCAGGCTCAGTTGGTTGAGCGCCTTGAAACCGTCGAAGCTGACCGTGATGTCGTCGAGGTAAAGGATGGGCCCGTGCGAGGTATCGACCTTCTCGGGCACAAGCACATGGCCGTAGCCGGTCGTACCGCTGACGCTCAATTCCGTTTCGGTCTGATCGGTCGTCATGCCTGCCCCTTCGCGACATCGCCGGTCGCGGCCTCGGCGGCCGGCTGCGGCTCGCCGCCACGCATGCCACCCGGTGCCGGCAAGGCCGCGGCGCCACCAGGCGCGGCATCGGCCGGCGCCCGCCGCGCCTGCCAACGCTCGGACAGGCTGCGCCCCAAGCCCATCAACCCACGCGGCATGAACAACGTGACCAACACGAACAACAACCCGAGGAAGTACAACCAGAATTGCGGGAAGGCGACCGTGAACCAGCTCTTCGCGCCATTGACCACGAAAGCGCCGAGGATGGGCCCGAACAGACTGCCGCGCCCACCGACCGCGGCCCAGATCGCGATCTCGATCGAATTGGCCGCCGACATTTCGCTCGGATTGATGATGCCCACCTGCGGCACATACAAAGCGCCCGCGATGCCCGAAAGCACGGCGGCCAGGGTCCAGACGAACAGCTTGAACCAGAGCGTGCGATAGCCGAGGAACATCAGCCGCGATTCGGAATCGCGGATCGCCGTCAGCACCCGGCCGAGCTTGGAAGTGACGATCCATCGGCACAGCACCAAGGCACCGAGCAGATACAGCCCCGACAGCACATAAAGCGTGGTGCGCGTGCCTGGTGCGGTGATCGGTACATCGAGCACACGCTTGAAATCGGTGAAGCCGTTGTTGCCGCCAAAGCCCATGTCGTTGCGAAAGAACGCGAGCATCGCCGCGAACGTGAGCGCCTGGGTGATGATCGAGAAATACACGCCCTTGATGCGCGAACGAAAAGCGAAAAAGCCGAACACGAAAGCGATCACACCCGGCACCAACAAGACGAGCAAGGCGGCCCACCAGAAATGATCGGTGCCGCCCCAGTACCAGGGATAGGCCTTCCAATCGAGGAAGACCATGAAGTCGGGCAGATCGCTTTGATAGACGCCGTCATGGCCGATCTGGCGCATGAGGTACATGCCGAAGGCATAGCCGCCGAGCGCGAAGAACAAGCCTTGCCCGAGCGACAGGATGCCGGTGTAGCCCCAGATGAGGTCCATCGCCAGCGCCACGACCGCATAGCACATGAACTTGCCGATCAGCGTGACCCAGAACGCCGAAACATGCAGTGCCGAAGTGGGCGGAACCCACAAATGCAGCACCGGCACCACGACCAGCATCAGCGCCGTGACCACGAAAATGCCGAACCAGACGCGCGGCGGGAACAAGCGTGTGCGCATCATGCTTCGGCACTCCGGCCCTTGAGCGCGAACAGGCCTTGCGGGCGCTTCTGGATGAACAGGATGATGAAGATCAGCACCATGATCTTGGCCAGCACCGCGCCCGACATCGGTTCGAGGAATTTGGCGATCGAGCCCAGGCCCAGCGCCGCGATGACGGTGCCGGCCAATTGCCCGACACCGCCGAGCACGACCACCATGAAGGAATCGACGATGTAGCTTTGGCCGAGATCGGGGCCGACATTGCCGATCTGCGAAAGCGCGACACCGCCCAGGCCCGCGACGCCCGAACCCAGGCCGAAGGTCAGCATGTCGACGCGGTGCGTGGGCACGCCGCAACAACTCGCCATTGAGCGGTTCTGCGTCACGCCGCGCACGAACAAGCCCATGCGGGTGCGGGTGAGCATGAGCCAGACCGCGAGCAGCACCGCGAACGCAAAGCCGATGATGACCACGCGGTTGTAAGGAATGACAAGGCCGCCCGCGAGCGCGAAACCGCCCGACAGCCAGGCCGGATTTTCGACCTCGACATTCTGCGCACCGAACAAGGTGCGGCAGGCCTGGATCAACAACAGACTCACGCCCCAGGTGGTCAGCAAGGTTTCCAGCGGACGACCATAAAGCCAGCGCAGCACCGTGCGCTCGAGCGCCATGCCCACGCAAGCCGTCACGAGGAAAGCCACCGGCAGTGCGGCGACCACATACCAGTCGAAGGCGCCCGGCAGATAGGCGCGGAAGAAACTTTGCGCGAGGTAGGTGCTGTAGGCGCCGAGCATCAGAAACTCGCCATGCGCCATGTTGATGATGCCCATGAGACCGTAAGTGATCGCAAGCCCCAGGGCCGCGAGCAACAGGATGCTGCCCAGGCTGATGCCCGAGAACAGGCTGCTCATGAACTCGTATTTGCGCAAGCGCGCGTTGATGTCGTCGAGCGAAGCCTGGGCTGCTGCACGCACCCGTGCATCGGCCTCGGCGAAGCTGCCATCGCCATTGGCCGTGACCAGGGTTGCGAGCAATTGCCGCACCTGGGGATCGTCGCTGCGCGCCAGCGCATGGGCGGCCTTGAGGCGATGCTCGGCGTCGGGACTCTTGAGGCCGAGCGCGGCACCGGCCAAGGCGAGCACGCCTTGCACCTCGGCGTCGGACTCCTTGGCGAGCGCGCGTTCGATGATGGGCAGCAACTCTTCGTTGTCGGCGCCCTGCAACTCCTTGGCCGCGGCCAAGCGGGTCTCGCGTTCGGGCGCTTCGAGATCGAGCGCGGCGATGCCGAGATCGATTTCGCCGCGCACCAGATTGTTCAGCACCACGCTGTCGGCATCGGCAGGCGTGGCACCGAGCGCCGCACCGGTCGCGGCGTCCTGCATCTGCTCCTCGTCGATGATGACCAGGCGCTTGCCACCGTCGATCGTGTACACCGCATCGCGCGCCAAGGCGTCGAGCACCCGCCTTGCTTGCGCATCGCCATTCGCGACCAGCTTGCGCACCACCTCGACCTTGGCCTCGGTCTCGTCCGACGCCAGCGGCGTCAAGGCCGCCGGATCGACGGCCGCGCGCGCCGGTTCGATGGCGAACACGCACAAGGCCACGATCCAGGTGATGAACACTGCCTTGATCAACATGCGCGCAATCTCGCGGACATATTCACCGAACACCGCGGGCTCGTGGTGTCCAAACACTGCTTCAGTATCGATCTGCGCATGACCATGCGTTGTGCGCATGGCGATGTGGCGTTCGTCGATCCGCTCGATTCGCGGTCGCATCTGCCCCAACATGTCGGTTCCCTTCTTATTGGCCTCGCCGGCTCGCCGGCCGGCTTGCGCGGCCGCCCGCGGCGCGGGCGGCCCTCGCGGCGCGCGCGCGACCGCGCACGCGCCTGCACACACGATCACACGGGGGTGTCGGGCTTCTTTTCGTTGCCGGGGATGTAGGGGCTCCACGGCACCGCGCGCACCGGCTGCTTGGTCTTCCAGACCACGTTGAACTGGCCATCGGCACGGATCTCGCCGATGAAGACCGGCTTGTGCAGGTGGTGGTTCTTTTCGTCGAACTTGACCGGGAAGCCGCAAGGCGCGTCGATGCTTTGACCACCGACGGCCGGAATCACTTTTTCGGGCTCGACCGACTTGGCCTTCTCGACGGCCTTCTTCCAAAGGTTGATGCCGATCCAAGTGGCTTCCATCGGATCGTTGGTCACGACCTTGTCGGCATTGGGCAGCTTCTTCGCCTTCGCATACTCCTTGTAGGACTTGATGAAGGCTTCGTTGACCGGATTCTTCAGCGACTCGAAATAGTTCCAGGCCGCGAGGTGACCCACGAGCGGCTTGGTGTCGACACCGCGCAATTCTTCTTCGCCGACCGAGAACGCGACCACCGGCACATCCTTGGCCTTGAGGCCGGCGTTGCCGAGTTCCTTGTAGAACGGCACGTTGGAATCGCCGTTGATGGTCGAGATCACGCAAGTCTTGCCGCCGCCCGAGAACTTCTTGATGTTGGCGACGATGGTTTGATAGTCGCTATGGCCGAACGGGGTGTAGATCTCTTCGATGTCCTTCTCGGCGACGCCCTTGCTCTTCAAGAAGGCACGCAAAATCTTGTTGGTCGTGCGCGGGTACACGTAGTCGGTACCGAGCAGGAAGAAGCGCTTGGCACCGCCGCCTTCCTTGCTCATCAGGTATTCGGTCGCGGGGATCGCTTGCTGATTGGGCGCGGCGCCCGTGTAGAACACATTCTTTTCGAGCTCTTCGCCTTCGTATTGCACCGGGTAGAACAACAGGTGGTTGAGTTCCTTGAACACCGGCAGCACCGATTTGCGCGACACCGAAGTCCAGCAGCCGAACACCACCGAGACCTTGTCTTGCGTGATCAGTTGGCGCGCCTTCTCGGCGAACAAAGGCCAGTTCGAAGCAGGGTCGACCACCACGGCTTCGAGCGGACGACCCATCACACCGCCCTTGGCGTTGATCTGGTCGATCGTCATCAGCGCCGTGTCTTTGAGCGCGGTTTCGGAGATCGCCATCGTGCCCGACAGCGAATGCAGGATGCCGACCTTGATCGGCGTCTTGGCCTGACTGAATGCGGTGGAAATGCTGCTGCAGCTCAGCGCGACGGCGCCGGTGCCCTGAATGAACTGTCTACGGTCCATGCCTTGATCTCCCCTGATTGACGCCGACTTGGCGCTGGAGGGGGTTATCAAGTTCCGTGCCTATGCCCGATCAGCACAGTCGGGCATGCCTGCCAGGGTGATTGCACCGCGCGGTCGCTCCGGGAGCCCCGGATCGCACCAATTGACGGCATTTCATTATTCGCAGCAGGGCCAATTGCACATCAACTGTGCGGCGCGGCCCGCGCGGATGCCGCGCCCCGGCGACAGGGGCCGGGGCGGCGCTACGGATCAGATCTGCTTGACCATCCAAGCCGGCCATTCGACCGCATCGAGCAGATTCTTGATCTGCAGGCCGAGCGCGGTGTCGCCGGTGATCGCGAGCTTGCGGTTGAAGAACAAGGTGTCGGGGTCTTCTTCGCGGCGCGCCATGCGCACGAAGGTGGCGAGCGTGGCCGCGAAGCGCACATCGGCCTCGCCTTGCCCAAACACCGGCGCGAAGCGGCCGTTGGCATGCTTGAAGCGGATGTCGATCCCCGCATCGGTCACGGTGATGCCGAAGGTCTTGCCTTCGAAGGCCGCGAGCGCATCGCGCGACAACAGCTTGAGCACTTGCGCCGCATTGAGCGCGGCGCACATGCCGAGCGCATGCGGCCATTGCGGCAGGCGCGGCCCGACGCGCGCAAAGATGGCGGGCAGAACGAATTCATTCATGCGACGACCTCATCGACGGAAGTTTGGGCGATGCCGGCCTGGCCATGCCAATAGCCGTTGCACCAGCCGATCGGCGCCCATTGTGCCTGGGCTTGCGCGGGCTGCCCGCGCCGCGCCGCATCGAAGGCCGCGATGACGGCCCCGGTGTGCTCGGATTGCGGGCTGATGCGCACGCTGTCGATGCCCTGGGCCGCGAGCTGCGGCAAGTCGCCGAGCAGATTGAAAGTTTGCGCGCTCTGGGTCTGGATGCCGTTGATCGCAAGGAAAGGCTGGCCTTCGCGCGTGCGCATCAACAAGCCGTCGGGATGCTCGAGGCATTTGAACTGGCAATCGTCCTTGTGCAGCCCGGCGTGGCGCGCGGTGAAGCAACGCGCCGAGAACGCCAGCGGCAGCCGGCCGAAGGCGAATACTTCGGTCTGCACGCCTTGCGGGCGGCGCGCATGCAGGTCATAGACGGTGGCGGCCGCGAGTTCGAGCGGCGGCACCCAGCGCACCATGCCTTGGGCGGCAAATAGCGCGAGCGCGTCTTCGTTGTAAAGGTTCAGATGCGGCCCGGCGACGAAAGGCATGCGCCCGCGCACCATCTGCACCGCGCCCAGATCATTGGCCTCGACGGTGTACTCGCCGCTTTCGACCAGCCGGCGCACGAAGCGCAATTCGTTCTCACCTTGCAGCAAGGCTTGCGTCGACAAGACCACTTCCTTGCCCGCGCTCTTGAGATCGGCCGCCAACCCCAGCCAGTCTTCGGTGCGCATCTGCTGGCGGCGCGAACACACCACCTCGCCCAGATAGACGATGTCCACAGCCGATTCGGCGATCTCGGCATAAAAGCGCAATACCTCGTCGCGCGACCAGAAATACAACAACGGACCCAGCGCGAGTTTCATTTCATCTCCACGGCTTGCTGTACGCGCCGAGCGTTTGCGACTGCCCTTCGCTGACCTTGTTGAGTTCGGCCTGCCAGGCCGGCTTGACCGAATAGCGCGGATCGTCGGCCGCCGCGTCGATCGCGGCGCGCAGCACGCGCGTGACCTGCGCCGCGTAGGCGGGGCTGCGCTGGCGCCCTTCGACCTTGATCGCCGAAACGCCGATGCGCAGCACATCGGGCAGGATGGGCAGCACATTGAGGCTGACCGGCTCTTCGAGCGCATAGACGGTCTCGCCCGCGACATCGAAGCGGCCTTTGCACAGCGTGGGGTAGCCAGCTGGCTCATTGGGCGCGAAACGGTCGATCAGGATGCCGTTCAGGCGCGCTTCCATCGCATCGGGCTTTTGGTCCCAGCGCACGAAATGCGCGGGCGAGCACACGCCATGGGTGTTCGGCGATTCGCCGGTGGCGTACGACGACAACCAGCAACGCCCTTCGTTCATCACGCACAGGCTGCCGAAGCCGAACACTTCGATCTCGACCTCGGTGTTCTGGATCACATGCTCGACTTGCTGCAGCGTGAGCACGCGCGGCAGCACCGCGCGCTGGATGCCGAACAAGTCGCGGCACAGGTTGATCGCTTCATAGCTCGTGGCCGAGCCTTGCACCGACAAATGCAGCCGCAATTGCGGATGACGCTGGTGCGCATAGGCCAGCACGCCCATGTCGGCCAGGATCAAGGCATCGACGCCCAAATCGGCGGCTTCATCCACCGCGCGCTGCCAGACCTCGGTCCGGCCCACCTGGGCATAGGTGTTGATGGCCACCAAGACCTTGCGGCCACGGGTCTGGGCATAGCGTATGCCCTCGACCAGTCCGTTGTGGTCCAGATTGAGGCCGGGAAAGTTGCGCGCATTGGTCTGGTTCTTGAAGCCCAGATAGACCGCGTCCGCGCCGTTGTCCACGGCGGCCTTGAGCGCCGGCAGGCTGCCGGCCGGGCATACGAGTTCGGGTTTTTGCATGGGCCGGCACCCTAGCCGCTGTCGAATGCCGCCGCCTTGAAGCCGATCAAGAACGGCGAGCCCGAAGACCCTGCGCGCTGTAGGTCAAAGGCTGATACGCATGGTCACAACTGGCACGTAGAATCCCGACAGCCCTTCGTGGCGGTTGTGCGCATTCCTTCGAACGACAAAACCTCCTCCAACGCGCCTTATGAACGATTTCGATCCGTCTGCCCCGGTGCCGGGCTTCGACCGTGCCCCGGAACCCGCCCCGGCCGGTTTCTTGGGCGAAGCCCGCAAATTGTCGGTCGGCGAGGCGATGCGCATCATTCCCGACACCCTCTCCCTGTTGTTCGGCAGTATCGGGCCCCAGCTCGGCATCGCGGCGGTGGTGCTGATCGCCTATTGGGCGCTGGCGTTCGTGCTCGGCTTCTTGTTCGCCCGCATTCCGTTTCTGGGCGTCGTGGTCATCAACTTGATCGTGCCGGTGTTGATGTGGCTGGTGTTCTACGGCTGGTACCGGCTCATCCACAAGCGCGAGACCGAAGGCCCGGTCGATTTCATGCGCCTGTTCGACGGGTTCACCGACGATCCGTTGCGGCTGGCCGGCGGGATCCTCGCGATCTGGTTCGCCAGCATGCTGATCATGCTCGTGCTCGGCGTCGTCGCACTCGTGCTCTTCGTTCCAGGCGTCTTTTCCGGCGAGATGCCCGCCTACGCGATCATGGCGCTGTTGATGATGAAGAGCCCGGTCACGTTCTTCCTGCTGTTCTTCGTCGGCATGCTGGCCCTGTCGCCGTTGATGTCGATCCAGGGCAGCTATCTCGCCATTGCCGGCGTCGGACGCGTCGATGCCTGGACGGCCATCCCGGTCGCGGTACGCGCGACCCTGCGCAACTGGCTGCCGATCATGGTCGTCAATGCGGTGACCATGTTCCTCGCGATCCTCGCCTCATTGTTCATCGGCTTCGTGGTCGGCGGCATCGGCGGGCTGCTGCGTTCGCAGATCGTCGGCATGATCATCGCCTTTCCCGCGATGGCCTTCGGGCTCGCGGTGTACACGAACTACGGCTATGCCTTGTTCAAGCGCATGCTGTTCGCCCAGCCCGACGACGAAATCGAGGCCGACCGCCCCTCGCGCATGAATACCGTGGCGCCGCCGCCGGAAGCCTTTGCGCCGCCGCCGGTCGATCATGACGCCCCCTGGACCCTCACTTTGCTGCGCGCACTCGACCCGGTCCGTTTCGGCGCCTTGTGCTCGACCTATTTCTCGACGGCCGGCTTCCATGTCGAGGCCCGCCATGGCCTGACCGATGGTTCGGCGCGCTTCGTGCTGGCCGCGATGTCGGCGCCCGATCGGCCGATGATGTTCGTCGAGACCGTGGCCTGGGGCACGGCGGTCGATCTGCCCCGGATGCGCGATTTCCGTGACGCGATCACGCGCAATCAACTACAGCGCGGCACGATCATCGCCGCATCGGGCTTCACCGAAGACGCGCTCAAGGATGCCGTGGCGAACAAGATCCGCGCGATCGACGGCGCCGAGCTGCTGACCTTGATCATCAAACTGCCGCCCGACAAGCAAGCCGGCTTGCGCGACGCGGCCTTTCCGCCGCCCGCGGCCTGATCCAACGGCCAAACCGCACGGTGCGTGAAGAAATTCCCGCGCCGCAGCGATGCTTCGTGTATGCTGCGCGCCGCGCGTCATGCGGTCTTGGGCATGCCCAGGACGGCACGGCGCAATGATTCATCACCTCTGACCTTCTTCCCCGAGTCCGCAAGCGGTAGTACGGGCCTTCAGGTTGGCGGCGATGCCGTCGCACCAGGCACCCGCGCACTGCGCTGAAGTTCCCCCGCGACCCACCCTGATCGGCCCGCACCCACGAGGTGTCGAGCCGGCCTATGCTTGACTCGAGGAACCCATGAGTTTCGAAACGCTGGGATTGAATCCCGCATTGCTCGCTGCTGTGCAAGCGAGTGGATATACCGACGCCACCCCGGTCCAGGCCCAGGCCATTCCGGTCGCCCTGTCGGGCCGCGACCTGATGGTCTCGTCCAATACCGGCAGCGGCAAGACCGCCGCCTTCATGCTGCCGAGCCTTCATCGCCTGGCCGCGGTCGATACGCGCGTGCCCGCGCCGCGCACCGCCCCCGGCGAACGCCGCCCCTATGTGCCGGCGCGCAAGCCGCGCATGCTGGTGCTCACGCCGACCCGCGAACTGGCGCAACAAGTCGCCAAGTCGACCGAGACCTACGGCAAACAATTGCGCTGGCTGCGCACCGCCACCATCGTCGGTGGCGTGCCTTACGGCAAACAGCTCCAGCAATTGCGTTCGTCGCTCGACATCGTGATCGGCACGCCGGGCCGCGTGATCGACCACCTCGACAACGGCAAGCTCGACCTGTCGGCCGTCGAAGTCCTGGTCCTCGACGAAGCCGACCGCATGCTCGACATGGGCTTCATCGACGACATGCGCAACATCGCGGCGCGCACGCCGGCCCAGCGCCAGACCATGCTGTTCTCGGCCACGTTCGCCGGCCCGGTCGCGCGTCTGGCCGAAAGCATGCTGAACAATCCCGAGCGCATCGAGGTGCAAAGCCACCGCGAACGCCACGAAAACATCGCCCAATGCCTGCATTACGCGGACGACGCGCGCCACAAGAACGCGCTGCTCGAACATCTGCTGGCGGGCGCCGAGGTCGAACAGGCCATCGTCTTCACCTCGACCCAGCGCGATGCCGACTGGCTGGCCGGCCGCCTCGAAGAAATGGGCCATGCCGTCGCGGCCCTGCACGGCGGCATGCCGCAAGGCAAGCGCAACCGCACCCTGGGGGCTTTGCGCCGCGGCGCCTTGCGCGTGCTGGTCGCGACCGATGTGGCCGCGCGCGGCATCGATGTGCCGACCATCAGCCATGTCATCAACTACGGTCTGCCGATGAACGCCGAAGACTATGTCCACCGCATCGGCCGTACCGGCCGGGCCGGCCGCAACGGCCAGGCGGTGACCTTGGTCGAACATCGTGAAATCGGGATGATCCGCCGCATCGAACGCTTCACCTCGCAGCCGATTCCGGTCACGACCATCGCCGGACTCGAACCGCAACGCAGCGTGCGCCCGGCGGCGAACAAGCCGCGCTTCGATCGCAAGCCCGGTGCGGCGCCGAAGCACGGTGCGCCGCGCCGTTTCAGCAAGCCCGCCGGCCAACCCGGCCACGGCCCGCGCTCGGAACAGCGCGCGCCGCACACCGCGCAGCGCAAGCGCGCGGCCTGACGACGCGATCCGTCGCCTTCACATGCCCCCGGCGCCCGCGCCTTGGGGGCGACCCTCGCGGCGAGCCTTGCGCTCGCCGCGTCGCTTTCGTCTAGCGCGGCTCGAACATCGCCAGCTTCGGGTGACGATCAGACCGCAAGCTCGGCCTGCGAGATGCGCTCGGCCTGGAACGCCCGCGCCTGGGCAAACACCATGCCTTCGAGCGAGCGGAATTCGGTGAACCGATCGCGCATCCAGCGCGCATGGTTGCCCCGATCGAGGCAGCGCACGATCTCATCGAGCGCCTCGTGCGCTCCCGACACATCGGTGCGCTCGCGCAATTGCTTGATCGTCAGACGCACGTCATCGGCGATGCTGCGCGTCTCGCGCGTGGCCGCATCGATGATCTGGCCGTCGAGGCCGAACCGGCAGGCCTGGAACCGATTGACGCCGTAGACGAGGTAGATGTCTTCGTTCAATTCGAACGGCGGCGCTTCGAGCAGCATGCGCGCCACCGCCTGGGTGTAGATCGCGAGCGCCGCGGCGCGCCGCACCGTGAGCGGCGTATCGAACACCCGCACTTCGACCGTGCCGTACTCGGGCTTGGGCCGGATGTCCCAGTAAAAATCCTTCATGCTTTCGACGATGCCGAGATCCTTCATGCGATCGAAGTACTCGAGAAAGCCGGCCCAGGTCTGCACGAACGGCGCGCGCCCGCTCAAGGGAAACGACGAAACGGTGTTCATGCGCGAGCAATCGAAGGCGGTGTCGCTGCCTTGCTGGTAAGGCGAACTGGCCGCCAGCGCGATGAATTGCGGGACGTAGCGCGACAGCCCATGCAACAAGCGCATCGCGGCGTCGCCGTCGGGGCAGCCCACATGCACATGCTGGCCGAACACCGTGAACTGCTTGGCGAGGTAGCCGTACAGCCCGGCCACATGCTTGAAGCGCGGCCGGTCGGCGATGCGGCGTTCGGCCCAATGCTGGAAGGCATGCGTGCCGCCGCCGCACACACCGATGCCCAGGCGATCGGCGGCGTCGCACAAGGTGTCGCGCAGGGTGCGCAATTCGCCATGCACGCCGGCGAAGTCGCGCTGCACATGGGTGGCGACCTCGATCATGCTTTCGGTGATCTCGAGCTTCACATCGAGGTCGGGGCGCTTCTTGGCCACGATGCGCAGCAAATCGGAGGCGCCGCGCGTCAGGTTGGCATCGCGCGCATCGATCAATTGCAGTTCGAGTTCGACGCCCAGCGTCAGCGGCTCGGAGTTGTTGAATTCAAGGCTTTGGCTCATCGTCCCCCCCAGGCGGTGTGGTCGCCGGTACACGTGTTTTCCTTGGCCCGGCGCAAGGCGATCTCGGTGGCGATCGGCCCGATGATGGCCAGTATCGTGATGACGGCAAAGACCAATTCGACCGCGCGCACCAGGGTCGGATAACTGATCGCGACATGGGTCGCGAACATGAGCGCCACGCCCGACAAAGGCGCCTGCGCCAGCCCGACCAGCATGCCCTTGGCCGGTGCCAGGCCGCTCGGCGGCGCGAGCAGCGTGGCCGCGCCGATCTTGACCGCGACCCGCACCGCCACCACCGCGATCGCGATGCCCCAGGCCAGCGCCGACAACTGCCAATGCAAAGCGGCACCGGTCAATGCGAAGAAAGCGATCGCGAGCAAGGCGCCGGCTTCGGAGGTTTCGAACGACGCGATGCGACGATGCTTGTCGAGGCCGCGAGCCACCAGACCGAAAGCCATGGCGGCCAGCAAAGGCGACAGGCTCAGCGGCCAGGCGATGACGTAGATGAGGCCGCACAAAGCCGCCACCGCCATGACCTGCACCGCGCCGCGCGACGGCACGGCGCGCACGAACAACAACAACACCGCGGCCGCGACCGTGCCGAGCAGGAACGAAGCGCACAACTGGTAGATCGGCTGCATCACCAGCCCGAGTTCGAGCCCGCCGCTGGCGAGCGCGCCGGTGATCACGAGTTGCAGCACCAGGGCCGCATAGGCCGTCGACAAGGTGCTGAACAGCAAGGCGCGCTCGGTGACCTGGCCGCGCGAACGCAGATCCTTCGAAACCGCGAGCACCGCGATCGGCGAACTCGCCATGCAGATGACCGCCGCCAGCGAAGCCGCGGCCGGTTCGACATTGAAGCCCAGGCGCAGTAGCGCGTAGATGGCCCAGAAGGCCGCGGCGGTTTCGAACAGGCTACCGGCGAACAACCAGGGGTTGCGGCGCAGCCATTCGAACGAGATGCGCTGTCCGACCTCGAACAGCATGAGCATGCCGACCGCCTCGAGCGCGCGGCCGAGCAAGGGCACGAAGCGCGCATCGGCGAAGTTCTGCGCGATGCCGGCCAAGACCAGGCCGGCCAGCACGAGCGCCGTGTACCGCGGCAGATGCAGGACGCGCACCGCCAATTCTGAGGCTGCCGTCGCAATGAGGAAGAGCGCTGCCAGGGTCGCGAGTGGCGAGCCGGCGATGGCGCCCCAGATTTCCTCAAAAGGAAGCAATTGATCCATGGGGTCCTCGGACTCTCTGGAACCCGTCGCGAAACGGGATTCCGGGTGATGAATGCGGCCGAGCCGATGGCCGCGGTTTGGATTGATTACAGCACTACAAAGACCATCGAGACTGCCAGCGGGTTCCTGAAACGCCATGCGCCCCGACAGGCGCGGCGCCACGGCGTGACGCCCGTTCCGCGAGCCCTCGGTCGCGGAGGCGAGGCGCGACCGTGCGGCATCGAGGCCGGGTCGCGGGAGGCGGACCGTATCATGCCCGCCGGCCCGCGCCTGTGTCCCTTCGTAAAACTACTAGCCGGGTGGCGGCGACGAACCCAGGCGTCTCAGGCGCCCGCCATGGTACGCGGATCGGACGCGGTCTCGGTGCGGCGCACCGTGCCCTCCGGTCCGAAATAGACGCGAAACACCATCGCCTCGCGCTCGTCCCTCAACCAGCGCCAGGTCCAGACGGCCTCATCGGGACGCGGTGCGTAAGTGGCGATCGCGGCCGGGCGCCCGAGCAACGCGCGCACCTCGGCCTCGGAGGCCCCGGTGCCAATACGCGCGAAATTGTCGGGCCGCAGTACCTGTTCATACCGCTGGAAGCGCCCTTGCGCATCGACCCAGACGAAGTAGGTGCGCTGCCCTTCAGGACCGCGCGGAAATTCGAGCACCTGGGTGCCGTCGGCCTGGGTGCGTAGATGGTCGGGCGTGCCCAATACCTGGCGCACGTCGGCGGCCGAGGAACGTCCGGCTTCGAGACTGTCGAGCCCGGCGCGCTCACAGCCGACGAGAGCCAGCAATCCGGTCCACCATGCGGCCATGCAGACTCCTTTCCAGGCCCGGCGCACCCCAAGCCGAACGCGTTCGGCCGAGCCGGTAAAATGCGCGCTTTCGACGCGGAGGCTTTCCATGTACGAATCCGAAATCACCCAATTCCTGGGCCAATTGAAACAGCAGCGCCCCGAGCTTGACCAGCAACAGCAGCAAGGTCGCGCCCTGCTCTGGGACAAGGAACTCGACTTCGACGCGCTCGAAGCCTACAAGGCCGCGCGCGTGCCGCAAAAGCCCTACGTGTATTCGAGCGGACTATAAGCCGGTGTCGACGATCGAAGCGCCCACGCTGCCTGACGCGCCCGAAGGCGCCACCCCGGAGGTCATCGACGGGGTCGCGTTCGCCAAGCTGTATGGCGAGCCTTTGTTCAAGCTGCCGCAGGATCTGTACATCCCGCCCGACGCGCTCGAGATCTTTCTCGAAGCCTTCGAAGGGCCGCTCGATCTATTGCTCTACCTGATCCGCAAGCAGAACTTCAACGTGCTCGACATTCCGATGGCGGAAGTCACACGGCAATACCTCGCCTATGTCGAGCAGATCCGCAAGACCAATCTCGAACTCGCGGCCGAATACCTGTTCATGGCCGCGCTGCTGATCGAGATCAAGTCGCGCATGCTGCTGCCGGTCAAAAAGGCCGACACCGGCGAAGAAGTCGAGGATCCGCGCGCCGAACTCGTGCGCCGCCTGCTCGAATACGAACAGATGAAGCTCGCCGCGCTCGAACTCGACCGGCTGCCGCTGGTGGGCCGCGATTTCTGGCGCGCCCAGGCCTACATCGACCAGACCGTGCAGATCCGTTTTCCGGAAGTGAGCGCGCAGGATTTGCAGGCCGCCTGGGCCGACGTGATCAAACGCGCCAAGCTCACCGCGCATCACAAGATCACGCGCGAAGAACTCTCGGTGCGCGATCACATGAGCCAGATCCTGCGCCGCCTGCAAGACACCCGGTTCGTCGAGTTCACCGACCTGTTCCTCGGCGACCCGCGCGGCCATGGCTCGGTGCAGATCGTGGTCGTGCATTTTCTCGCGCTGCTCGAACTCGCGCGCGAAACCCTGGTGGAACTCACGCAGGCCGAAGCCTACGCGCCGATCTACGTACGCTTGTCATACACGCCGGCCTGAGCGACGCGTCGCTTCAACCCGCCGTCGGCGTGCCGTTCATGCGGTCGGTGCGCAGGAAAAATTTGCGCGCGTACGCGGCCAGTTGCGCATCGCTCGGATGTTCGAGGGTCTCGATGCCGACCACCTTGCGCGACGATTCCGTGTGATGCGATTGCAGATGCAAGGCGAACGCGATCTTGGTCTCGCCCGGACCGGTCAGGAGCACTTCGTGCGCGGGGCCGAGCAACTTGGCGATGTCTTCGAAATACGCGTGCTCGGCCAGCGGATCATGGCCCGGCGCATGAGGCTTGCTCTTGGCATGGATGCGCCGGATGCAGGTTTGATCGCACGCGAGGTCCAGCACATGCGCCTCGGCATGATCCATCCAGATCGCGACATGAAAAGACATCACACGCTCCTGCACCACGGTCGTCATTCAAAGGCTCGCGTGCGGCACGCCGCCGCCTTTGGCCTCGAACCGCGTCTGACATCCGATGCACCGCGCCGCGTCGGGCTGGGCCGCGAGCCGCGCATACGGGATCGGCGCGCCGCAATCGACGCATCGGCCGTAATCCGCGTCGGCCAAGCGTCGAAAGGCCGCCTGCACCTGGGCCAGTTCGCCGCGATCGCGTTCGATCTCGGCATGCTCGATGTCGCGGAAGATCGGCGCGAGATCCCAATCCTGGCCGGTTTCACTGAATTCCTCGATCAAGGCATCGACACGCGCCTTGCCATGCTGATGCTCGGCGATCTCGCGCAACAAGCGCAAACGTCGCGCTTGCAAGGCTTCCTGCAACGTCTCGATCTGCTTCGGGGTGAGGTTCGGCATACGCCCTCCTTTCACCGCTGAATTCGTCCTAATGAGTTCAGACTACGGCGCGCCGCGCGCATTCTCGATTGACGCAGAACAAGCCGATGCAGCAAGGCGCGCGGCACACGCCTGAACCGTGATCTGCAGCACACGCTCAGGGCTCAAGTGTGGCGATTCCGGCGTGATCGATCCAGACCCCTGGGGCGCCTTTTTCGAGCGCGGCGCGCACGGCGGGCGCCAGCGTCGCTTTGGTCAACACACCGGGCACGACATTCACATAGACCGTCTCGACCCGGGCCACCGCAATACCCGTACCGTGAATACGGAATTCAGTACGCAAGGTGAACGAGGTGTTGCCCAGCGCCGCCGTCGCCAACCGCGCTTCGACCACGTCGTCGAAATGCGCCGGCGCGGTCCATTCGGTGGTCTGCTTGACGACCTGGTAATCGAAGCTGCCGCTCATCAAGGCGGAGACGAGTCCGATCGCGCGCATGAATTCCACAGTCGCGAAGTCGGTGTATTCGCCATAGCGCGCGTTGAAGACCACCTTCTGCCCGTCGCATTCGCCGTAGCGCACGCGAAACGTGTAGCGAAAAGCCTGATCGCCGTCTTGCATGACCCACCTTCCGATTTCATGAATTCGCGCTGCGCACCGCTCACCGGCACGAGGGCGGGCCTGCAGGCCGTATCCGGCCTCAGGCCGGATCGAGCTTGGCCACGCCCAGCGCCAACCATTTCACGCCCTGGCGCCCGAAGTTGATCTGGGCGCGCGCATCGCTGCCGCTGCCTTCAAGGTTGATGACGACACCTTCGCCGAATTTGGCGTGGCGCACATTCTGGCCGATGCGAAACCCGGTCTGCGCCTGGGCCTGCTGGCGCGCCCAGCCTGGCAACGGACCGCTGCCGGTCACCGGTACATCGGCGGCGCGGCGGCGCTTTTCGGCGTATTCGCTTTCGTCTTCCCAGCCGCTGGTGCGATTGCTTTTCCAATCGTTGTTCCAACTCGCCTTGTAGGCCTGGCTGGTCTGCGTCGCCATGCCCGCATGGCGCGGCGTCAGCCATTTGAGGCAGGCCTCGGGCAATTCGTCGAGAAAGCGCGATTTGAGGCTGTAGCGGGTCTGGCCGTGCAGCATGCGGGTTTGCGCATAGCTGATGTACAGCCGTTCGCGCGCCCGGGTGATCGCCACATACATGAGGCGGCGTTCTTCTTCGAGGCCATCGACCTCGACCGCGGAATTTTCGTGCGGGAACAAGCCTTCTTCGAGGCCGGTGATGAACACCACATCGAACTCGAGCCCCTTGGCCGCATGCACGGTCATGAGCTGGATCGCGTCCTGGCCGGCCTGGGCTTGATTGTCGCCGGCTTCGAGCGAGGCATGCGACAAGAAGGCCGCGAGCGGCGAGATCGGCGTCTCGACCACGCCATCGGCATCGGGCGCATTGGCGGCCTGGGCCGCCGCGCGGTCGTGCTCGAAGCCTTCGTCGTTGACGAACAGCGTCGCGGCGTTGACGAGTTCGTCGAGGTTCTCGACCCGGTCCTGGCCTTCTTTTTCGCCTTCGTAAAAGCTGCGCAGATTCGAGCGATGCACGACATGCTCGACGATCTCGGGCAGCGCGAGCTGCTGGGTCTCGAAACGCATGCCTTCGACGAGTTTGACGAAATTGGCGAGGCTGGTGCCGGCCTTGCCACCCAGATGCGGCACCGCTGCGTACAGCGAGCACGCGTTCATGCGCGCCACGTCGGCCAATTGTTCGAGCGAACGCGCACCGATGCCGCGCGCCGGAAAATTGACCACGCGCGCAAACGCGGTGTCGTCATGCGGGTTCTCCATCAAGCGCAAATAGGCCAGCGCATGCTTGATTTCGGCGCGCTCGAAAAACCGCAAGCCGCCATAGACGCGATAGGAAATGCCGGCCTTGAACAAATTCGCTTCGATCACGCGCGATTGCGCATTGCTGCGATAGAGGATCGCGATTTCACTGCGCGATTTGCCGACGCCGATCAAGCTTTGAATCTCTTCGACGATCCATTGCGCTTCCTGGCCGTCGGTCATGGCTTCATACACGCGTACCGGCTCGCCATGGCCGCGATCGGTGCGCAGATTCTTGCCCAGGCGCTTGGTGTTGCGCGCGATCAGTTCATTGGCGGTGTCGAGGATGTTGCCGTAACTGCGGTAGTTCTGTTCGAGCTTGATCAGATGCTTGACCTGGAACTCGCGCTCGAAGGCGGCCATGTTGCCCACATTGGCGCCGCGAAACGCGTAGATGCTCTGGTCGTCATCGCCGACGGCGAACACCGCCGCGTGCTTGCCCAAAAGTTTGAGCCAGCGGTATTGCAAAGTGTTGGTGTCCTGGAATTCATCGACCAGGATGTGCTTGAAGCGCGCCTGATAATGCGTGCGCAACGGCTCGTTGGCCATCAGCACTTCATACGAGCGCAACAGCAGTTCGGCGAAATCGACCACGCCTTCCTTCTGGCATTGGCGGTCGTACTCGGCATAGAACTCGACCAGCCGCCGGTTGTAATCGTCGTTGACCGAAACATCCTTGGCGCGCAGGCCTTCTTCCTTGCAATCGTTGATGAAGTACTGGACGTTCTTGGGCGGGTATTTCGCGTCGTCCACATTCAACGATTTGAGCAGACGCTTGACCGCCGACAGCTGATCGGCGCTATCGAGAATCTGGAAGGTCTGCGGCAGGCCGGCATCGCGCCAATGCGCGCGCAAGAACCGGTTGCACAAACCGTGGAAGGTGCCGATCCACATGCCGCGCACGTTGATCGGCAGCATGGCCGACAAGCGCGTGAGCATTTCCTTGGCGGCCTTGTTGGTGAAGGTCACGGCCAAGATGCCGGCCGGGCTCACCCGCCCTTGCTGGATCAGCCAGGCGATGCGGGTGGTCAGCACCCGGGTCTTGCCGGAGCCCGCGCCGGCCAGAATGAGCGCCGGTTCGTCGGGCAGCGTGACCGCGGCGCGTTGTTCTTCGTTGAGCGTATCGAGCAGGCGGTCGGAAAACATGGGTCCGGTACTGGATAAACAATCAGTCCGGATTATACGGGCTCACCAAAGCTGCACGATCCAGGGCGCCCAAACGGCGGCCAGCACCGCCAACAACCCGACCCCGACCCGCCAGGCGTAGGCCTTGCCGCCCGCGACCCAGGCCGCGACGAATTTGCTGATGGTGTTGGTGCTCAGGCCGATCAGGGCCGGCAGCAGGATCGCGCTGTCGTCGATGCGCCCGCCCGCGGCCAGCGAATACGCCGAGGCCACGGCCGCATGCGCATCGGCAAAGCCGGCCAGCGCCGCGCCCACGCCGACCGCGGCGCCGCCGTATTGCGTATTGGCCCAATTGACCGCCGCCGTGACGCCCGACAACAACCCGCCGAAGATCAGGGCCTGGTTCACGCTGAACGCGCGCCCCGACGGCGCCACCGGATCATGCGAGACCGGTCCGCGCGGCAAGGCCGCGAGCGCCGCGACCGCCGCCGCGATCAGCCCCAGCACCACCGACGGCCCGACCACCTTGAGCGCGGTCGGATACACGGCCAGCGCGATCAGCCCGACTTGCAGGATGGTTGCGATGGTGGAGAACACCGCCCCCGCCACGCATGGATCGCGCAAGGCCGGCTCGGCCCGCGCCCGCGTGCCCATGGCCGCGATGGTCGCGGTGCTGGAAATGAAGCCCGAGGCGAGCCCCGACAACGGCAGGCCCACGCGCGCGCCGGCGATGCGCAAAGCCACATGCCCCGCGCCTTGCAGCGCCATCATCAGCACCACCAGGCCCCAGAGCCGGCGCGGATTGATCCCGGCCAGCCATTCGACCGGATGGCTGGGAATGAGTGGCAACACCACCAAGACCGCGCCGGCCAGGATCAAGGCGTCGCGCAACTCGTCGGCGGTCAGGATGTCGGTCGAGAACCGGTGCAGCCGATTGCGCGCATACAAAAGACTCGCGACGATGACCGAAGCCCCGGCGGCGACGATCGGCCGTTCGACCGCGGTCACCCCGAGCAGGAAGGTCACGAACAAGGCCAATTCGGTCGTCACGCCCGGATCGGACGCGGTATCGCGCCAATAGGCGATCGCCCCGACCGCCGCGATGAAGGCCGCGCCGACGGCGACCAGCGCCGGCTGGCCAAGCGCATGCGCCATCGCCCCGGCCAGCGCAGCCAGCGTGAAGGTGCGCACGCCGGCCAGCGCATGGCGCGCCTCGTCGCGCTGGCGCCGTTCGCGTTCGATGCCGATCAACAGCCCGCAGCCCAGGGCGACCGCGAATCCGACCAGCATGGTGTCGTTGATGAAATCCATGGCGGCGAGCTTAGCCTGAGGCGCGGCGCCGCGTCTGTCGGCATTGCACCCAGGCCGTGGCGCGCGCGCATCGCCGCCACCCCCGCCGGTATAATCGCGCCTCCCCATTGTTGCCTGGCGCGTCACCCAGAAGGCGCCGCGCAGGTCCGCCATGCAAGACAAATACTCCCCCGCCGACGTCGAATCCGCCGCCCAGGCCCACTGGCGCGAGCACAACGTGTATCGCGTCACCGAACGCGCCGACCGCCCCAAGTTCTATGCCTGCTCGATGCTTCCCTACCCGAGCGGCAAGCTGCACATGGGCCATGTGCGCAACTACACCATCAACGACATGATGGCGCGCCAATTGCGCATGGCCGGCTTCAATGTCCTCATGCCCATGGGCTGGGACGCCTTCGGCCTGCCGGCCGAGAACGCGGCCATGAAGCACAAGGTGCCGCCGGCCAAATGGACCTGGGACAACATCGCCCACATGAAGGGCCAGATGCAGGCGATGGGCCTGGCGATCGATTGGTCGCGCGAGGCCGCGACTTGTTCGCCCGAGTATTACAAGTGGAACCAATGGTTGTTCCTCAAGATGCTCGAAAAAGGCATCGCCTACAAAAAGACCCAGATCGTCAATTGGGACCCGGTCGATCAGACCGTGCTCGCCAATGAACAAGTCATCGACGGGCGCGGCTGGCGCTCGGGCGCGGTGGTCGAAAAGCGCGAAATCCCCGGTTATTACCTGGGCATCACCCAATACGCCGAAGAATTGCTCGATTGCGTCCAGCACAAGCTGCCCGGCTGGCCCGAGCGCGTGCGCCTGATGCAGGAAAACTGGATCGGCAAGAGCTTCGGCGTGAATTTCGGCTTTCCGTACGAACTGAACGGCGAGAAGAAGCTGCTGCGCGTCTTCACCACGCGCGCCGACACCATCATGGGCGTCACGTTTTGCGCGGTCGCGGCCGAGCATCCGCTCGCCGCACATGTAGCGAAGACCAAGCCCGAAGTCGCCGCCTTCATCGAGGAATGCAAGAAAGGCGGCACCACCGAGGCCGAGATGGCCGCGCTCGAAAAGAAGGGCGTGCCCACGGGCTTTTACGTCACCCATCCGCTGACCGGCGCGCAAGTCGAAGTCTGGGTCGGCAATTACGTGCTGATGGGCTACGGCGAAGGCGCGGTCATGGGCGTGCCCGCGCATGACGAGCGCGATTTCGCGTTTGCGAAGAAATACGGCATCGCCATCAAGCAGGTGATCGCGGTCGAAGGCCAGGCCTTCAGCACCGACGCCTGGGCCGAATGGTATGGCGACAAGGAACACGGGGTCTGCATCAACTCCGGCAAATACGACGGGCTGAATTTCAGCGCGGCCATCGATGCGATCGCGGCCGACCTCAAGGCCCTGGGCCTGGGCGACAAGCAGACCACCTGGCGCCTGCGCGACTGGGGCGTTTCGCGCCAGCGCTATTGGGGCACACCGATCCCCATCATCCATTGCGACACTTGCGGCGATGTGCCGGTGCCTTACGAAGACTTGCCGGTCAAGCTGCCCGAAGACCTGGTACCCGATGGCTCGGGCAACCCGCTCGCCAAGGACGAACGCTTCCTCAAGTGCACCTGCCCCAAATGCGGCAAGCCGGCGCGGCGCGAGACCGACACCATGGACACCTTCGTCGATTCGTCCTGGTATTACATGCGCTATTGCTCGCCCGGCAATGACACGGCGATGGTCGATGCGCGCAACGATTACTGGATGCCGATGGACCAGTACATCGGCGGCATCGAACATGCGGTGCTGCATCTGTTGTACGCGCGCTTCTGGACCAAGGTCATGCGCGACCTCGGGTTGGTCAAGTTCGACGAGCCGTTCAAGAACCTGCTGACCCAAGGCATGGTGCTGAATCACATCTATTCGCGCAAAAGTGCGGCTGGCGGCATCGAATATTTCTGGCCCGATGAGGTCGAAAATGTGTTCGGCGCCGATGGGCGCATCGTCGGCGCCAAGCTCAAGGCCGATGGCTCGGCGGTCGAGTACGGCGGCGTCGGCACGATGTCCAAGAGCAAGAACAACGGCGTCGATCCGCAGCAATTGATCGACCAATACGGCGCCGACACTGCGCGCTTGTTCACGATGTTCGCGGCGCCGCCCGAACAGACGCTCGAATGGAACGATGCCGGCGTCGAAGGCGCGCACCGCTTCCTCAAGCGCTTGTGGGCGCTGGCCTATGCCAAGCACGGGCTGCTGCAGGATGCCGCGCCGCTCGACGCCAAGACGCTGCCCGCCGCGCACAAGGCGCTGCGCCGCCAGATCCATCTGACGCTGCAACAAGCCGACCACGATTACAAGCGCATGCAATACAACACCGTGGTCTCGGCCGCGATGAAGATGCTCAACGCGATCGACGACGCCAAGCTGCCCGAAGACGACGCGACGCGCGCCGCGAGCGCGGCCGTCACGCGCGAGGCCTTGTCGGTGCTGATCCGTGTGCTCTACCCGGCCGTGCCGCACATCGCGCATGTGCTCTGGACTGAACTCGATTATGCCGCCGCGCACGGCGACATCCTCGACGCGCCCTGGCCCGTTGTGGACCCGGCCGCGCTCGAACAAGACGAGATCGAACTCGTGGTGCAGGTCAACGGCAAGCTGCGCGGGTCCATCACGGTACCCAAGGCGGCCGACAAGGCCGCGATCGAAGCCGCGGCGCTGGCCGATGCCAATGTGCGCAAGTTCGTCGACGGCCAGACGGTGAAAAAGGTCGTCGTGGTGCCCGGCAAGCTCATCAACGTGGTGGTCTGATGTACACGCGGCCGCCAGCGATCGAACCCGGCGCCCCGCAGGCCGCAGTGCGCGGTCTGGCCGCGGCCGATGCGGCCATGGTGCACGCCCGCCGGCGCCGGGCCTGGCTGGGGTCGGCGGCGGCGCTTGCGGCGGCAGCGGTGCTGGCGGGGTGCGGCTTTCAGTTGCGCGGCTCGACCCAGATTCCCTTTGCGAGCATGTACCTGGGCGTGGGCGAATCTTCCGGCCTCGGCAATGAATTGCGGCGCAATCTGCGCTCGGCCTCGAACACCCTGGTGGTCGATGATCCGAAGCAGGCCGACGCGCGGTTCGAGTTGATGTCGGAAACCCGCGAAAAGGAAGTGCTGTCGATCAACTCGGCCGGCCGTGCCCGCGAATACACCCTGCGCTACATCATCAAGTACCGCGTGCACGACGGCAAAGGCCATGATTTCATCGCGCCGAGCACGCTGACGCTCAAGCGCGATGTTTCGTTCAACGAAGACGCGACGCTGGCCAAAGAGGCCGAGGAAGGCCTGCTGTTCCGTGACATGCAATCCGACATGGTCCAGCAGATCCTGCGCCGCCTGTCGCTGATCCGGCCCGACGCGCCGGCGCAATAAGGCCGCGAGCGAACCGCGATGCAATTGCGACTCGACGCGCTCGGCGGCCATCTGGCACGCGGCAGCCTGGGGCCGCTCTACACGGTCGCGAGCGCCGAACCACTATTGCAGATCGAAGCCTGCGACGCGATCCGCGCCGCCGCGCGCGCGGCCGGCTATACCGAACGCGAAGTCGTCACCGTGGGCCCACGCTTCAACTGGAGCGCGCTTGCCGAAGCCAGCAGCAGTCTTTCGTTGTTCGCCGAACGCAAGATCGTCGAATTGCGCATCCCGACCGGCAAGCCGGGCAAGGACGGCTCGCAAGCCTTGCAGGCGCTGGCCGCCGCAGCCGCTCATGGCGACGACAGCCTGCTGACCCTCGTCACCTTGCCGCGCCCCGACGGCGACATGAAGAAATCGGCCTGGTTCGCCGCCTTGCAAAACGCGGGTGTGCTGATCGCCATCGAGGCCGTGGAGCGCGCGGCGCTGCCGGGCTGGATCGGCGAGCGCCTGGGCAAGCAGACGCAAAGCGCGCCGCGCGAAGCGCTCGATTTCATCGCCGACCGCGTCGAAGGCAATCTGCTCGCCGCGCACCAGGAAATCCGCAAGCTCGACCTGCTGTACGGCCCGCGCGCACTCACGCTCGACGAAGTGCAGGACGCGGTGCTGAACGTGGCGCGCTATGACGTCTTCAAATTATCCGAAGCCTTGCTGGCCGGCGATGCGCCGCGGTTCGCACGCATGATCCACGGTCTGCAAGGCGAAGGCGAGCCGATCCAACTCGTGCTCTGGGCCTTTGCCGAAGAATTGCGCACGCTTTGGCGCGTCAAGCAGGCGGCCGAGGCCGGCAAGCCGGTGGGCGCGGTGCTGCGCGAGCTGCGCGTCTGGGGCATGCGCGAAAAACTCATGCCGCAGGCGGTGGCCCGCGTCACCCCGGCCTTGCTCACACGCGCCATCCGGCGCTGCGCAGCGCTCGACAAGACCGCCAAAGGCCTGACGCGTGCCGCGCAAGACGAAGGCATGACCGGCGAGGTCTGGGAAGACCTGCTCGCGGTCGGCCTGAGCCTGATGGGTAGATTGGCTCATCGAGGTAAACAGATGCCGCGCCCAACAATTCATTCCAACTGATGGTTTAATGGGATGCATTTTTCCGCGGCGACACTGTGGAAATAGCGCGAAATTCATTGAAGTAACACTCGGCAAAACGTGGCATCGTGGAGATCAAATGCTTTCCGAGAACGAAGTAAGGGCACTGATCAAGGACATGGAGTCTGATCGCATCGAGCGGACTCGAAGTGTTCAAAAGACCGACAAGTTTGCAGAAGCCATCTGCGCTTTCGCGAATGACATGCCGAACCATCAGCTTCCAGGGTATTTGCTGATCGGCGTTGATGACGACGGGTCAGTCGCGGGAATACAGGTCGGCGACGACATCCTGCAATCGTTGGGTGCCATCCGCTCCGATGGCAACGTACTGCCTCAACCAGCGATGACGGTTCAACGGTACGCCCTACAGGAAGGCGACGTGGCGATTGTGGAAGTTTTCCCGTCAGATCTTCCCCCTGTCCGGTTCAAGGGCCGCACATACATACGTGTTGGTGCGCGCAAAGGAATTGCGAATGAACATGAGGAAAGAATTCTCAGCGAAAAACGCGTGGCTCTGGCTAAATCGTTCGATGCACGTCCGTGCGCCGAAGCCGGAATTGATGAGTTGGCTCTGCGTCTTTTCGATGACTACCGACGCGAGGCTGTGGCCGCAGAAACCATCGCCGAGAACCACCGCACGGTTGAAGTACAACTCGCCTCGTTGCGCTTTTTCGACATTGAGCGGCAATGCGCCACCAATGCTGGCGTCCTCATTTTCGGGAAAAATCCGCGCTTCTACTTTCCGGGAGCGTACATCCAGTACCTGGTAATGCCTGGAACGACATTGACCGATCTTCCGCTCGACCAAGCCGAAATTTCGGGAGACTTGTTCACGGTACTCAAAGAGATGGAGACCCGCATTCGGGCGGTCATTCGCACGACGCTGCACAAGGACACGGAGTTTCGAGAACGCGCAGTACCTGACTATCCTGAGGTCGCACTGCGCGAGTTGTTCTTGAACGCGGTCATGCACCGGAATTACGAGAGCAACTCGCCAATTCGGTTTTATGTGTTCTCGGATCACATCGAAATCCAAAGTCCGGGCGGCCTATATGGCGAAGCCACTGAACGAAATTTTCCGACGAGAAATAGCTATCGCAACCCGATCATCGCCGAAGCGCTTAAGTCCCTGGGGTTCGTGAATCGTTTTGGATATGGTGTACAGCGTGCACAAGAGGCACTTCGGCAAAATGGCAATGATCTAGCTCGCTTTGAGTTCGACGAACACACTGTTCTGGTGAAACTATGGAAGCGGACATAGTGCGATCGATAGCGTTCTTCAACAACAAGGGCGGAGTTGGCAAGACTACGCTCGTCTATCACTTGGCATGGATGATGGCGCTGCGCGGGCTTAAAACCCTGGTAGTTGACCTTGATCCTCAAGCGAATCTCACGGCGATGTTCCTTGACGAGGAGAGACTGGACCAACTTTGGTCAGACGACGATCACCCAGATACAGTTTATGGCTCGATTCGACCAATCTTGAAGGGCGTGGGTGACATCGCCCGGCCACATGTCGAGAAACTCCATGAAAATCTTGGATTGATCCCCGGAGACCTTGGCCTTTCGCGTTTTGAAGACAAGCTTTCCGCTGCTTGGCCGAATTGCCACAACAGAGATGAGGCCGCCTTTCGCACCATGACGGCGTTCTTTCGGACCGTTCAACAAGGAGCCGCCTGGGGAGCACAAATTGCACTGATTGATGTCGGACCGAATCTAGGCGCCATCAACCGCGCTGCGCTTATTGCATCCGATCGCGTTGTTCTACCGCTGGCGCCGGATTTGTTCTCCTTGCAAGGGCTGAAGAATCTAGGGCCTGCGCTTCGTGAATGGCGATCGGCTTGGAAGGAACTGGCTCCTAAAGCCCCAACAGATCTCATGATCCCGGGAGGCGAAATGCAGCCCGCAGGATACGTAGTCATGCAGCACGGCATTCGGGATAGTCGTCCAGTCATTGCCTATCAGCGTTGGATGAACAGAATTCCAAACGTTTACAGTCAATCCGTGCTAAATGCAGGGCCGAAAAAAGGCAGTCCGACGATTGAGCAGGATTCGAATCGACTGGCACTCTTGAAGCACTACAGAAGCCTGATGCCGATGGCAATGGAAGTTCGAAAACCCATTTTCATGCTAAAGCCAGCAGATGGCGCCATCGGTGCTCATGTCGAAGCCGTCAAAAGCTGCTATGGCGACTTTTTTGCATTAGCCAAGAAAGTGACCAAATCCGTCGATATCTCGCTGACTTGACGATCAAGAAAGCATGCCCATGGACACCAAGACCGACATCGCCACCACCATGCGCCAGATCGGCAGCGCCGCCCGCGCCGCCAGCCGCGCCATGGCGCGCGCCGCCACCGCGCAAAAGAACGAGGCCCTGCTTTACATCGCGGCGGCCATCCGCACCCACCGCACCGACCTCAAGCGCGCCAACGACGCCGATGTGGTCGCGGCGCGCCTGGCGGGCCTGGCCGATGCGCTGGTCGAACGCCTGGTGCTGTCCGAAAAAGCCATCGACACCATGGCCGAAGGCCTGGAGCAGATCGCCAAGCTGCCCGATCCGATCGGCGAAATGAGCAATCTGCGCTTTCGCCCGAGCGGGATTCAGGTTGGGCAGATGCGCGTGCCCTTGGGTGTGATCGGCATCATCTATGAAGCGCGGCCCAATGTAACCGTCGATGCCGCGGGCTTGTGCATCAAGAGCGGCAACGCCACCGTGCTGCGCGGCGGCTCCGAAGCCATCCGGTGCAACACCGCGCTCGCAAAACTCGTGCGCGACGGCCTGGTGGCCGCGGGCCTGCCGGCCGACGGCGTGCAAGTGCTTGAAACCACCGACCGCGCGGCCGTGGGCGCGATGATCACCATGCCCGAGTACATCGACGTGATCGTCCCGCGTGGCGGCAAGAGCCTGATCGAGCGCATCGCGAAAGAAGCGACCGTGCCCGTCATCAAGCATCTCGACGGCATCTGCCATGTGTACATCGACAGCGAAGCCGATCTCGACAAAGCGGTGCGCATCGCCGACAACGCCAAGACCCAGCGTTACGCGCCGTGCAACACCATGGAAACCTTGCTGGTGGCGCAAGACATTGCCGCACGCGTGCTGCCGCCCTTGTGCAAGATCTATCAAGACAAAGGCGTGGAATTGCGCGTGAGCCCCGAGGTGCGCGCGGTGCTCGAAGCCGCGGGCTTCGCCAAGCTGGTGGACGCAACCGACGAAGACTGGCGCACCGAATACCTGGCGCCCATCGTCTCGATCAAGACGGTTGCCGGCGTCGATGCGGCGATCGAGCACATCAACACCTACGGCTCGCAGCACACCGATGCGATCGTGACCGAGAATTACACCAAGGCCATGCGCTTTCTGCGCGAAGTCGATTCGGCTTCGGTCATGGTCAACGCGAGCACGCGCTTTGCCGATGGTTTCGAATACGGCCTCGGCGCCGAGATCGGCATCAGCACCAACAAGCTGCATGCGCGCGGGCCGGTCGGCCTCGAAGGGCTGACCTCGCTCAAATGGGTGGTGTTCGGATCGGGGCAGGTGCGCACATGAGTGGTTATCTCTACGTCAAATCCTTCCATGTGATCTTCATGGTCACCTGGTTCGCCGGCTTGTTCTATCTACCGCGCCTGTTCGTCTACCACGCGATGGCCGAAGACAGCATCAGCCGCGAGCGGTTCAAGGTGATGGAGCGCAAGCTGTTCTGGGGCATCATGACCCCAGGCGCGATCGTCACCATCGCGCTCGGCCTCATGCTCTGGCTGCATTACGGCATCTTCGGCTATTGGCTGCACGCCAAGCTCACACTCGCGCTCCTTCTCATCGGCTACCACGTCTGGTGCTGGAAGCTCATGCGCGATTTCAAGCACGACCGCAACGCGCGCTCGCATGTGTACTTCCGCTGGTTCAACGAAGCGCCGGTGCTGGTCCTGATCGCGATGGTGCTGCTCGTCATCGTCAAACCGTTCTGAACCTGGACCCAGCATGACCGCGATCGATTTCTGGTTCGTTCCCCAATCGCCCTATGTGTACTTGGGGCACGATTTGTTCCGCGCCATCGTTGCCGAGCATCGCGCCACGGTGCGCCTGCTGCCGCTCGACATCGGACGGCTGTTCTCGTCCACCGGCGGCTTGCCGCTCGGCCAGCGCCACCCGTCGCGCCAGGCTTACCGCCTCGTCGAATTGCGGCGCTGGTCGGAATACCGCGGTTTGCCGATGCATGTGCAGCCCAAGCATTTCCCGGTTGACGGCACGGCGGCGAGCAAACTTCTGCTCGCCACCATCGCCGCGTTCGGCACCGAACGCGCGCTCGACCTCCTCGGTGCGATCACGCGGGCGCTCTGGACCGAAGAACGCGACATCGCCGACACCGACACCCTGGTCGCCTTGTGCAATGCCGTCGGCCTGCCCGGCGCCATGCTGATGCCCGCCTCGCTCACCGACGGCTTCGCCGCCGAATTGAACAAAAACACCGACGCCGCCATCGCGGCCGGCGTGTTCGGCATGCCCACCTACGCGATCGACGGCGAATTGTTCTGGGGTCAGGACCGCCTCGACTTCGTCGCACGCGCGCTTGCCAACGCAGGCTGAATCCTCTCGTATGACCGACACCCCTTCCAAGCCGCGCAAGACCCTCGGGGTCACCAAACCCGCCGACACCGCCAAGGACGAGGCGCGCGACCCGTTCGACACCGTGCGCTCCGGCCCGCGCGGCCGCGTGGCTTTGCAGCGCGCGCGTGAACAACGCGCCAGCCAACCCGCCCCGACTCCCGTGAAGCGCGCGCCGCGCGAAGCCAATGCCGCGCGACCACCGCGCCCCGCGCCGGATGGCCGCCCACCGCGCCAAACCGGCGAGCGCAAACCCTGGGTCAAGCGCGAAGGCACCGACGCCACCCAACGCGGCGCACGCACCGACAACAAGCGCCCGCCGCGCGAGGCCGATGCCGCGCGGCCGCCCCGCCCCGCCCCCGATGGCCGCCCACCGCGCCAGACCGGCGAGCGCAAACCCTGGGTCAAACGCGAAGGCACCGACGCCACCCAACGCGGCGCGCGCACCGACAACAAGCGCCCGCCGCGCGACGCGAATGCCGTGCGCGGCGAACGCCCCAAGCGCGACGCCGCGATCCAGCCGCGCACGCCCCGCCCAGCGCCGCAAGAAGCGCGCGCCGATCGGCCGCCGCGCCGCGACGGTGCCGCCTGGACCAATCCCGGGCCCGATACACGGCCGCAACCACGCCAGCAGGCGCCCCAGCAAGCGCGACCGCAAACGCGCGCGCCGAAACGCCCGCGCCCCGACCACGACACCCGCCCCATCATCGACGAAAGCGACATTCCGCCGTCGCAGCGCCGTTACGATCGCGGCCCGGCCTCGGACGAACGCCCGAGCCGCAAAGCGCCGGGCGAAGCGCGCCGCGATGGCGAGCGCCGCTCCACCGCGCCGGTGCGCGTGACGCAACCGTTGCCGGCGCCGGCGCCCGGTACCTTCCGCTGGTTTGCGCCCTGCCCGCGCGGCCTCGAACAACCGCTGCTCGCGGAACTCAACGCCTGCGGCGCGAGCGATGCGCGCGCGGTGCCCGGTGGCTGCCAATTCGTGGGCCCGCTCGAACTCGGCTGGCGCGCGAACCTGCATTCGCGCATCGCGAGCCGCGTGCTGCGCGAGATCACGCAAACGGCCTACCGCAACGAGCACGATCTGTACGACGCAGCCCTGGCGATCGATTGGCCCGCGCTGTTCGACCCGAGCCAGACCTTCAAGGTCGAGACCGTGGGCGTCAACGCCAATGTGCCGAGCATCGAATTCGTGACCCTGCGCGTGAAGGACGCGATCTGCGATCGCATGCGCGACGCCACCGGCACCCGGCCCGATGTCGAGACCCGCACGCCCGATGTGCGCGTGCATCTGTTCATGGACCCGAGCGTCGCGGTGTTCTACGTCGACACCAGCGGCGAAGCACTGTTCAAGCGCGGCTGGCGCCTCGACAAGGTGGCCGCGCCGCTGCGCGAAAACCTCGCGGCCGGCATGCTCGCGCTGGCCGGCTGGACGCCGGGCACGCCTTTGCTCGACCCGTTCTGCGGTAGCGGCACCATCCCGATCGAAGCCGCGCTGATCGCGCAAGGCCGCGCGGCCGGCGCGAACCGCAGTTTTGGTTTTCAGAACCTCAAGGATTTCGACGCCGCGCGCTGGCAAGCACTGCTCGACGAAGCGCAGGCCCAGGCGCATGAACAAGGCGACGCGCACATTTACGCGGGCGACATTTCGATCAACGCCATCCCGATCGCGCGCACCAACGCCGCGCGTGCCGGCGTCCACATCGAACTCAAGCAAATCGATGCGCGCGAAATGCAGGCGCCCTGCGAACAGCCCGGCGTGATGCTGTGCAACCCGCCGTACGGCGAGCGCGTGCATGTGCGCGGCAAGGTCTCGCAAGCGCGAGAAGACGCGCTCGACGAACAATTCGACGACGACCATGCCTTCTTCGCCGAATTCGCGACCACGCTCAAGCGCCGCTTCGCGGGCTGGAAGGTCGCGATCCTTTCAAGCGACCCCGAACTGCCGTCGAAGATGCGGCTCAAGCCAGCGAAGGCTTGGCAGCTTTACAACGGCGCACTCGCGTGCCGGTTGTATGTGTTCGAGATCGTGGCGGGGTCGAATCGGTAGAGCGCCGTCAAGTTTGATCTGTCATCCCGATGCTCGGCATTTGCACCGACTTCGCCTGATCAGGGATCACGCTGCGCCACACGTCTAATTCCTTACCCTTGAGTGGTGCTCCCCCCACGCTGGCCAGGACTTCCGTCGGCCACCTGGGCTTGCTGCGCAGGTGGTAGCTCGCCCAGCGGCATAGCCCCAGCAGCATTGTCACCGGAAAGAAAAACGGTGAGACCCCTTGCCAGATCATCGTGAGCAGGTCCGCATTCTCGTACTGCTCGCGCCAGCCCGGCCCGATGAACGGCTGACCGAAGAAAACCGCACCCAACAGGCTCTTCGTAGTCGCCTGCTCATACGGCCCTTCGCCGTCCTGGAACATCGGCCCTTCATGCTCCATGTACCGCCGGATGTGTTCCCAATGGTCGAGCAGCAACTGGACTGCCAGCGCGCTCGTGGTGATGCCCAATGAAAACTCCGCGACAACCTGCGGTTCACTCGGGCTCTTGAGCACCAGACAACTCAACGCAGCGTTGTCCTGCGCCATGTTCCCGGTGAACACACGAAACCGGCTGACCTGCGCACGCACATTGGTCCAGTCATAGGTCTGCACGCTGCACCGGTCGCCACCCCACAATGGCCTGAGGCTCCAGAACTTCGTCTCGTCGGTGAATACGTGCACCTGCCCCGTGGCGCGGTTGAACATCACTGGTGCGGATCGATACCCGGAGGTGTCGAAGCGAAACATGAACCAAAGCGTGCACACTCCGAACGTAAGCATGCCGTAGTCGAGCACCTCGAGATCGATCCCTCCAGGCCAATAAAAGAAAGTCATAAGCGGAGTAAGACACACAAAAAAGAAGAGCATGAATCCGCCCGCGCCGAAAACCTGCTCCGCGTAAGACAACCCGTGCACATAGGCTTCAATGACCGAAATGCCTACCGTCGGCCGGCGACTCACTGACAGCCCATGCTGCGGCAACACCACGCCGTTCGTACCCGTGCCCCGAAACTGCGGCACTTCATGCAACCTGAAAAAACGGTCACACGCGGCCTGCCCGGTCCAGTCGAACCGCGCAAAGTCGCTTTCCTTTGCCCCCGCTTGAGAAGCACTTCGTCCTTCTTGCCCGTGCTGCCGGCGACGATCAGTTCTGGTCATTCCTCTGCCTATTTCTTTTCGACCAACAACATATCCGTGGCAATCGGAGCCTGTTCGCTCGCATCAAACAGGCTGTACTTGAATTGTGCCCCCTTGGCCGAACCCCAGACGGCTGAACCGAGTGGCAGCTTGATCTCAAGTACGTAATGGCGACTCTCTTCATCGACGGTCAATGGCACATCACGCCCGCTATAACCGGAGATCACGCCAGATTTCGCATCGAGAACTTCAAGATCGAAATTGGCTCTGAGGATCCCCTCTCCTTGCGCCACGCCTTCCAATCGGATCGCGAGAACGTTTTCGGAAAACCAATGCGCGATCCACTCGACCGAGAACTTCAACCCCACCGAAAGCGCGCCGAGACCATCACGCTCCTGGTTCATGCCGGTGTTAGACCACCTCACGAGCGCGTTGATGTCTTCATCTCCCACCAAAGACGATCTCCCTCGGATTGCCTTCGTCGCTACCGGCTTTTCCGCTGCACCGAACTTCTCCGCAGCCGAATCCCCCAGTCCCCAGTAGGTCCGCTTGAGAAATACTTCGACCACATCGTCCTCGAGGCTCTCTGCATACAACGCCCAAGCGAATCCCGCGATCATGAATATGATCCCGAAGCCGGTTGCCGAAGCACCGATCAATTCGGCGACAGCCGCGCCGCCCAATCGCGCGACAATTAGTCTGGAGATTGCAAACCGTGCCACGGTTGCCTTTGCAAATCCTAACCCTGCTCCGACGGCGAAGCCCGCAGCAGACCAGCCAAAATCTGTCGCACTTCGCCAGAATTGCGCCGCTGCCTCGCTACTCCCCCTGTTCTTCGCCGACTGATACTTGGCATACGACGCCACCGCGTCAAACACCCCACCGGCTACCCCGGCAACGCCGGCCGCCAATCGCACGACTGCCGCTCGCGTCAACGTTGAGCCAAGAACCAGTTGCCCGCCGGAAGCGCGCAAAGAAAAGTAGCCGGAGACGATATTCAATCCGCCCTCGGTGACGCCGGTCATACCCGTGAATACGGACATCAGCGCATCGGTGTAGGCGTAACCATCCACCTTTTCCAGTTTATCGAGCGCGTCGAGTAGCGATCGCACTTGAAAGATTCCCAGGACACTCGCCACTGCCGCTTGCCCGGACCACAACGCGCGCATCGAGGCCCGCGCGGCGCTCATCTGATCCCCGACCAAAGTAAGTGCTGTGGCCTTGGGCAGTTTGAACGCGCGAGGGAAAGTCTTGCCGAGCGTATCGTCCGCCACGACCTCAACCACTTCCTCTCCCGCCCGCGCCGCTTCTCTTTCCAGTTGCGCCAACACCTTTTCCGACACGATCACCGAATGAAACTCCGGCACGTCCAACCCTTTGCGCCCGGTCAAGCGTTTGAGGTCGTTGCTGGTAGTGCGCCTAGTCTGCCGAGTGGTGTTCGATTTGGCATCCATCTCGAATTGGACCTGCTGACGACTGAGCGCCTCCTGCAGCGCTTTGCGCCGCACTGCATCCGTCATGCGATCGAGCACTTCGCCAGTCTCGAGCTTGACCTTGAACGTGACGTGCGCTTCGGCGCGCGGATCAGTCATTCGGCTGAAAATCTCACTCGTCCGGCACTGAATCTTGAATGCGCGCTCGGCTTCGGAAAGAGGCGCTTGAGTAATGCCCTTCGCGCTCGCGTGCTCAGCATCAACAGATGAGCCGATAAGCAACGCCGCCTGCTGTCCTGCTGCGATCAGACTTTCGAATTTCGGCCAATGGACTTCGCGCGCGGCATGCAGACCTTCGCGAACCAGCTTGGGCATCTCCCTGCCAAGAGCATTCACCCGTTCGGCGATGTCTTTTTGTTTTCCAGTGTCCTCGGCAATTGCCTTGGCATAGCCGAATGGCTCCAACATTGCGTTGTTGATCCAAGTCGCTGGTGCATTCGGATCTTTGCCATACGCCTTGGCGAGTTCGACGATGGATGCGGGCCCGATCGCCCCGCCGCCCCAAGCCTTGTCGACCGCCTCGATTCGTGCCATGACATCCACGATCTGTTGCGTGACGACCGTTCGATCACCGTCAAGTTTGACGAGATTGATCGCGTGATCGAAATCATGTTTCATCGTCACCGCCAACCGCGGGTGCTTGAGCCAAGCAACGAAATCAGCATCCAACGCTGCAACATGCTGGTCCCACATGACGATACCCGCCTTGAAATCCTGGCGAAACTTGATCAAGCCGTCGGCACCTTGCATGCGCACCTTGCCGCGGTAACGCTCGATGCGCTTTCTGGTGGCCTCGTGCGCCATGTCTTCGAGTTGCTTGTCGAGCACCGCCTTGGGTGGCACGACACGCACCCAGTTCGGGCTCACCTGGACGTACTGCGTTCCGGGAGGGTTGTACTGCTTGCCGGTCGCAATCTCGTTTCGACGGATGACTTCGTACTCGTAGCTGGTGATCGTCTTCTGATACGCGCCGAAAGATGCGTACTGCTGCCGCATCTTGAAATCCTCGGCGAAGACTGAAGCTTCGATCATCTCTTCGTGAGACGACGACAGAATCTTCCACGGACGCAGCGGATCACTGTGATTGCCGTCCTGATCCGGACCACCGGTCAGCCACGCCTCGCGCGCTTCTTTGGCGATCAGTCGCAGATGGTTGTATTCCTCGATGGCGCCAACATCATCGGGCAGCATGACGATGCGCGATGTGTTCATGTACAAATCCGGTTTGGTCGACGGACCGCTTGCTCGTTCCAGTGCACGCACACGCTCTACGAACGCCTGCGCCATGTTGAAGCGAACGGCATCGAGCGGATTGATCGAGAACTCAAAGGCGCTCGCGTAGGACGCACTCGATTTGTCGACGAAATCGGCGATGCGCGTGGACAACATGGCCCTGTTCAGTGGCACACAACCCGGCGCAGTCGCAGCCGGATCGATCAACGCCTTCGGAGAGATTCTGCGTCCGCGCAAAGCTCGCAATTCTTGTTCGACGGGTTTTCCGCCCGGCCCCGGTGTTTTGACCGTCGGATTATCGGCATAGCGACGCAACACCGTGTGCGCCCAGAGACGCGGTGCATAGGCAAGCCAAACACTGGTAACGGCGGCAGCACCTTCGATGCAGATCAATTGGGCCTGAACGTTCTTCGCCCCCTGCGAACATGCCTTCGGGTCCTTGGCTTTGATGAACGACGGCAACAACTGACGGTACTGATCCGCATCGACCTGATGCAGGATTTTTCGGTTCAGTGACTTGTCCATTACCTGCCAAACATCCCAGCGCTGGCGATCCTCGTAAAACACATAGAGAAAACCCTGTCGGGCCAGTCGCGCCACAGGTATCGTGGCATCCCGATGCACCGCACCGAAGGTGTCGTCGAAACGATCGTCCCAGACATAACCCGCATCCGACAGCGCTGTTGCGTGGCGTTTATGAACCACGCTCTGCGTCACGACGAGAAGCTGAAGATCGACCCGGTGACACGGCTGGCATGTCGCCATTGCGCATGCCGTCGGTTCACCGCCAACCGCATCGAGCACCTTGCTCGCACCGCTCTTCTTTTCCAACACCGCAGGACCCGCCATTGCATGGTCTCCCAAAATCTATATCAACGAATCCAGAAGTGTTCGGGCAACATCACCAGGCCGTCGCGCAGGGCCATTTCTCCCCGAACTGTTTGCTCGATCAGAGCCTTCCACTCAGGTACGTCTTCCGCATCGGACGACACACGCGATAACGTCATGGCGTAGATCGCTCGATTGTCGCCACGCAAACCAAGTCGGCAAGCAGCGAGTAAATGCTTCATGAGCCGATCGCTCGCGTCCTCTGGAAGATTGCTGGTGCCGGTCTCGGATTGAGCACGCCAATTGCGCAGCAATTGCGCGACGGTCTGCGCATTGTCGAAACGTCGCCATTGCATCTCGTCGGCGCGAAAATCGATCTCTCGATCACGCTGGTCGACCGTGTCGCCCTCAACGTGCAAACTGCGAAGAGTCCCTTGCAGGTCGTGCACGATCCAGATGGCATCACCTAGCAACGCCTTCCTTTGCAGTGATTCCAGCGCCGGCCAGAGTGCGAACAAATAGACGGGATTGTGCCAACGAACCCAGATGCGATCGCTCGGACCCCTCGCAGGATATGCGTGGGACTGAACTCGATGCGCGAACTGAGAGGCTGTCTGCCGACTGACCACCCAGCCGCAGATGGCGCTTTCGGAAGGTCCCGGATTGTCGTTGACGATCGCCAGGCTCGCACGCTCATTCAACACGACCTCCGAATACACCTGCGAGATACTTGCTTCGAACAGTGGATCATCGCGTCCGGCGTCGGTGTCGAGCAGGTACTTAGCGATGCGCGTGCAATCGAGCGTCACCACGCGCGGAAAATCATCACCTGCCCATTCCTTTGGAAGCCGCTTCGGCATGATCGACGCCGTATCGCGCTGTATGTCGCTTGACTTCAACCGCAGCGGGTCTGCCAACTCAGGTGAATAGATCAAGTGCAAGTGGCCGCCCGAAAGGTGCCTCTGTGCGTCGAGTACGCGTTCGATGACCTCCGCTCGAAAGCTTTGTATTTGCTTTTGCATTCGTTGCCAATCCACGCGTGACCTTTGCGTTTGAGCCGGGCCTCGCACTTGGGCGAAGCAAGGTCAAAAGCTCCGATGGCGCAAGTTGAACTGTGACCTCCGGATGGTAGCCAGTCGAGCTACCAAATCACATTGATCGTGGAGTCGAGCACGCGTTCGCGGTACCTCAAATTCGGAAAATGCAACTCACCGCCGCTTCCCCAACCACCGCTGCGCCTTTTCCATCTCCACCAATTCGCGCACCGCATGCATGCCCGAGCGCTGGGCTTGTTCGAGCACCAGCAGCATGAGTTGCGCATTGGCGTAGGCGTCGGCGATGGCGTGATGGCGGCCGATCGGCGGCAGCGCAAAATGCTTGACCCAATCGTCGAGCGTATCGTTGGCGGTGTTGGGAAACAGCGCGGGCAAGATAAGCGCGAGGTCGAGGAACAGCACTTCCTGCGGCAGGCCGAGCACGGCGTTGATTTCGCGCCGGAACACGGTCTCGTCGAATTCGGCGCGGAAGGCGAGCGCGATCGAGGCTTGCATGAAATCCAGAAAGCCCATCAGCGCTTCGACCGGTGCCGCGCCGGCCAATTGCTCCTGCCCGCCGATCTGATGAATCAGGATGTTCTCGACATCGCTCGATTGGGCCTGGCGCAGCACCACTTCAAAGGCGTCGTCATGGCAGACCACGCGGTCGGTCACCGCGACCGCGCCGATCGAGATGATGCGGTCGCGGTGCATGTTGGGGCCGGTGGTCTCGAAATCGACGCAGACGAAGCGCGCGAGCGCGAGCGGCTCGGCGAGCGCTTCGTGCATGTCCATCGCCTGGCGGTCGATGCGGGTGCGCAATTGGTCGAGCCGGTCGCGCGCCTCGGGCGAGAGCGCGCGCCGGATGCGCCAGGCATTGAGTACGGGCAACGATAACCATCCCATGGCCGGCGCCTTCATTGCCCGTAGGTGAGTTCGAGCCGGCGCTGCAGTTCGCGCGCCTGGCGCAGCGCTTCCTTGAGCATGCGTTGGTCGAGCTGGTTCAGCGCGTACGGGTCGATGCGGTTACCGCCCACGGTCGCGAGATCGCCGCGCTGGGCGCGCAGCCTGAGCATCTGCAGGAACTGAAAAGATTCGGCCGTGGCCTCGATGTGGCGCTCTTCGATGTTGAGCTTTTTGCCGGCCAGGCGCAGGCGCTGCATGGTGTTGGTTTCGGCAATGCCGAGCCCGAGCGCGAAGGTGCGCGCGGCATCGACGAAGATGCGCGTGCCATGGGTCTTGAGGTCGATGGTGCCGGCGTGCTCGCCTTCGTCGGTCTTGAAGGCGCGGATCACGCCCAACGGCGGTTCGGCCTGCAACGCATTGGCGACCAGCATGCGCAAGAAGAACCGGTTCTCTTGCGTGATGCCGAGCAGCCAGGCGCGCAGCGCCTCGGCCAGCGCGCCATTGCCGACCAGCGTGCGGAAGTCGAAGAAGATGTTGGCATTGAGCAGCGCCTGCGGTGTCGGCTCGCGGATCCAAGACGCGAACTTGGCCCGCCATTCGTCGGCGCTCAGGCAGCAATCGCGGTTGCCCGCCATGATGTCGCCCGGGCATAGCGGAAAGCCCAGTTCGGCCAGGGCCTGGTTCACCGCGCGCGCGAACGGCAGCAGCACGGCGCGGGCGCGCGTGGTCTCGTCTTCGTCGCATTCGAAGATGATGGCATTGTCCTGGTCGGTCGCCACGGTCTGTTCGCGCCGCCCTTCGCTGCCCAGCGATAGCCAGCACCAGTCGAGCCCTTTGAGATCGAATTGCGGCGTCATCAATTCGAACAGACGATGCGTGAGCGCGTCGTTGAGCGCGGCAATGGTATGCGTCAGCGGCTCGGCCGCGGCGCCCTGGGCGATGAGGTTTTCAGCGAGCGCGCCGATGTCGCGCACGATGCGCTTGAGCGCCGAGACATCGCGCGCGAGCTTGATCGATTGCATGACATTGCGCATCGACACGCGTTGCAGCGCGAACAGATCGCGCTCCGAGACGATGCCGACGATGCGCCCTTCGCGCGTCACCATGAGCTGGTGATAGCCCTGGCGCGCCATCAGCGCCATCGCGTCTTGCGCATTGGATAATTCGTCGAGCGCGCCGGGGTTGGGCGTCATCACCTCGGCGATCGGCCGGTCGAGCGCGACACCGGGCAGCGCGACGCGGTCCATCAGATCAGTGAGCGTGAAGATGCCTTGCGGCCGTTCGTTTTCGTCGACCACCGCGATGGTGCCGATCTTCTCGGCGCTCATGGTCGCCAGCGCCGCCCGAATCGAAGTATCAGCGCGGCAATACACGGGCGCGCGCCGC